>Ga0302271_10000554_pt1 | contig 36676 bp, 29 predicted proteins | sample III_Bog_N1_1_FD_198767 | JGI IMG/M metagenome (GOLD analysis project Ga0302271, IMG submission 198767) | Peat permafrost microbial communities from Stordalen Mire near Abisko, Sweden - III_Bog_N1_1 | ecosystem: Environmental > Terrestrial > Soil > Wetlands > Peat | place: Sweden: Abisko... | reverse complement strand
AGGGATTCAGATGGGTTCATCTATGTTTCCTATTGCGAGTACAGTTCTTTTGGAAATAATTGAAGTTCAAAGAATATTCCAACAAAAATGCAAGATTGATCAGTATTCTTCTCTTATTTTCTTTAGACACTTACGATTATTGCATGAAAAATAAAAACAAACATAATCTTCTAATAATCCTTTGTATTTTTGGCGTTACGCGTGGATACAACTCACAAAATGGCAACAAGTTAAAATATTAATGATACATCAAGTTGTGTGTGTGTGTGTGTGTATGTAGGTATGTTAGCACTTATTCTTGAATATTTGAGGGTTAATGCTATGCCTCAATAACAAAAATATTGAAATATATATGAAGATTCTTCTGAAAGCCTCTTTATTATTTAGAAAATTTTCACTTTTTTTAGGAAGAGGGAGTGGGGGTTGCTGTGTGTATTTGCTATTTATAATATTGAAATTATAAATATGGTTTATTTTGATCTTTTTAGGAGACTAGTCTAATGAGATAAAAGAGTATTTTACTGAGTAAAATGGTGAAAAATACCATAAATTTAGTTTAATAAAAAGTGCAACAAAATTAGAAAAAAGGTGAAAAAGTATTATTATAATTAAATTATCGTCTTGTATGATATTTTTAACAGATTTCTATTAAATATTCATTTCATAATAACAGAACGATCACTCCCTGAGAGAACCTGATGAAAAATACCAGGTCTTTGAGAGGATATTCTCTGAAGAATCGCGGTTGCTTAAGATAAAGCAGGTTTAGGAGTTCCCTCATCTAGAGAAGCCAAAAAAACTTTATTTCTTTATTTACTAGATGGTGAAGATTAAGAGATACTTGAATTTGGAGTTAATTACCCACAAGCAGAGCCTTGATTTGTAAAATATAATGGGTCTTTTTAACAATCTGCCTTTGACTGCCGGCTTTTAATAGAATCCACTTGAATCAATGCAGCATCAATAGTCAGTGGGCTTCTTTCTTCTTATTGTTGCTTTGAAATCATATTAATTCCATTACTACTACCGCTTCTCAGCTCTTATTCTTGGGATTACCTAAAATCGCAGCTCATCCATTTTTAGATTTATTCACTTGATTATCTGGACTTTCCTTGGGAGAACTGTTAATTGTAAAACTATTTAGAAGAGGGGCTTTTTGTTATTGTGAATCTCGGAGACATCTCAGCAGATTTCATATATTTCTAGTCACTTTAATGTTAGGGAGAATCAATAACACCAAACCCTTTGAGAAACATTCTTTCTTCGGATTAGAATCCACTGGGATTGCAATCAGCAAGACAATAATCAGGAACTTGATTCGATAAAGACAACGAAAAAGACGATTTGTTGCTAGGAGTCAAACTTGAAAGAGGAGAGTTTTAAGTTTTATTTGAGTTTGTTTAAGATAGAGGAGAGCTGGTTTTTGTTTATTGAAGTGATTTGGGAGTATTGAGTTTGAGGCTAGGAAGGGAGAATGTGTCATGTTACTTGTTAAGAGGAGTGAGACTATCTGGAGAAGTTTAAATGCTATTATTCATATCATTATTTGAAATGGGTCCATTTGCATTCTACAATTAAGAAGGTCGTGAAGATATCTAGAAATTTAGAGGAAGTTAAACTTACTTTTGCTGTAATCTCTTCACGCGGTTCTAAATCTTTATAATTTAGTGATTTCCATTCTACTGAAACCCTTTATTGATTGATTCATTCTTCGCATCAGTTCTGCAGTTATACAATCCTCTATTTTGCAGCTGTAGTTTAAGGTAAAATTCCATTTTCTTAAAATCACTTTTCCCCATATTCCAGGTGCCTTCAAGCAGCAAAGATTTTTCTTCTGGGTTTTCCCTTCTTCGCTTTCGTTGTGCCGTTGAAGTGGGTTAGTTTTTTCTGTTTGACTATTAATTAATAAGCTCTTCTGGAAGTTCGACTTTTTTGGCTTCTTCCTCGGAAAACAAGTGATAGTTGTGATGATCCTTTTCATTACGAAATAAGCTTGCCTTTATTGGTATTAGTTTATTACTTGTGAATAATAATCCTTTCTTGTGTGATATCATTTCTTGTTCTTATTCTTCTTCGCAATTGTTGTTTGAATTTTCATTGCTAGAATAATCACAGTCATTTTCAACCAATACGGTTTTGCCATTGATGATCTGATCTATTTTTTCTGTGAAATTTAGATCCTCTTTTGCATTTTGATCAGTATCCACTTCTTAGATAGTCTCTCCAAATTAAAAGATTTGCAAATTATTTTTGGTATTTTTCTAAGGAGATGATTCCTGTTTAGAAGTTCAAATAAAAAAAGAAGTAATGTCAAAGTCAATAATTGATGCTCATAATAATATTTACATTTGAACTAAAACTCAAGCGCGAGTTTGCTTTCAGAAACTTTTGCAATGTTTTACGGCATTTTGGACTATTTTCTTCTTTTTCTGTTAAAATTAAAAAAACAGAAAAAATTACTTCATATTTTTTATCTGATTGAAAACCATCTTAAAGTATCCTTTACTATTAGTAGGAGATAAAGGATATTTTAGGAAATCCGAAGGGATTTAGAATTCACTAGCACGAGCTGAAAAATTCGAAGGTGATGTTGGTTCGTTATTCAGGGAGAAGCGTTTTGGGGAACCAGAATTCTTTGGAGACTATCCAGATTTATTATTATTGAAATTTTTAAACTATGACGAAGGGGAATGATGTTGAAGCAGAAATCTAGATTGGAACGAATCAGCGATGATTTAATCTCCATTACCCTTGATATTTTCAAGAAGGTAGTCAGAAAAATCGTTTTTCATTTTGTTTAGAACTCTTGAGAATGCAGGAGTATTTGAGGAATCCTAAGAGACGATTCCATTTTTCTGCAAGATCAACGGAGATGAATCCATTTCATGTGCCCCATTGGAGTCGAAATATTGGCTCCCTTATTAGAAGGAAGTTTGATAATGCAATTTCCTTTGAGCAACATTTTTCTTGAGATTATTGGTTTCTTGATGCTAAGAGAAACCAAAAGGTTCAGTGCTCCTATTACTATTAGACAAAGCAGTAGTTTCTTATTTTTCTGTGCTTTTATTAGCTTGATGTTTGCTGAGGAGACTTTGATCATAAATGCGACGAAGATATTGCTTTTTAAACTTTTATTTAAATTGATTTTTGTTGGCATTGAGTGATTCTTGATGATCTTCTGACTTGAAGGACGACTTGTATTTTTGAATCTACATATAGATAACTTCTTGCCTTCTTTTCTGTTTTGACAGGAACAGCTATTTTGTCATTTCGACAGATTCCCTAGGGAATTTCATCTGAAATGATCTCTTAGAAATAGCGTAGCACAAGGCTTTGCTGCTAATAACTTTAACATTATATTGTTGGTTTCTAAAAGCTAACACATCTTCACAGACAAACTGAGGTGTGTCGATATCACATATCTTTAGCTCAATGGTTTCTTTCTGAATATTGCTTTGACTCTCAGTCTCATTGTTAGTTCTTTTTCCTTTCGCTTAAAAAGGGAAGAAACAATTAAAATATATTAAAAAAAGAATTGTTTTTAATTTGCTAGATTAATCAAGAAATCAAGGCGTTTAAGTCAATAATTATGATCTAATAGATGGAATAATTAATTTACACCCCCTTGCAAGTTCTTATGATGCTGATGATCCTTGGATTAGTTTACTAAGTTTTAAATGGTCTTTATCAGTAGGTGCTTCGATTTCCATTTCAACTTCACTTGAAATCGCTAGAGTGCCTGAAACAAGAAGATACATCATATTAGATTTTTTTCCTTAATTTGAGAGATAATCATTCTTCAGGAAAGTTTAGTCAATAAATACATAGCCAAGCTACTCTAAGATCTGCCAGGAATTAACAGCTTCAAGACCAGGTATTGTCCTTTTTAACATGGCTATTTTTTCTTTCTTGGCTAATTCGATCATTTTCTTTATCGACAAGAAATCCTCCCGCATGATACTATCATCAAATCAAAACAAACGAAAAATCAACTTAATCCGGCTCTTCTGTTTTGCTTTAGCTTACACAAGACATTCCATATCGGCCGAAGCAAATATCGAAGCCATTCTAATTCCTCCTTCTTCCATGATGGCCTTCTCTCCAAAAGAGAAACCACTCCCAAGACGAGCAATCACGTCTCCTAAACTTGAAGGATCGATGAATTTTGATTATGTTAGCTTGAATTTGTCAATTTCGGCTTGCTTTCGCTCTTTATTTGCTTTAGCTGATGGGCTAATTGAATCATTGGTTATTTTAGTAGCCTTTTTTGTTGTTGGAATTTTAATTTTAGCTGGAGTTGGTCCTTTGTTATTCTTTTTAGAACTCGCATCATTTTTCTACTCCTTATTTTGTAATCCCTCTTCCTCGTCATCATCATCTTCATCCTCCTCTTCATCCTCATCTTCATCATTAACTTTTTAGCTTTAATTATTGTTATTATTAGATTTGGCTGCATTTTCTTCACCAGCTGCTGCAACTTTAAGTTTCTCTTGCATTTCTTAACGTTTATTTTCTTCTTCGAAAACATTGATTTTCTTTTTGATTGCCACCGAAGCTTCTCCTGAGATTATTACGAACATTTGCCCATTTGAGACATCTCCTTCTCGAAACACAACTTGATTCATCATAAATCGAGTGTATCGAATCGTTCGCCATATCTTCATTTCAAACAAACAACTTATTTACCATCAAGAAGATAGATAGTTTTTTTCTTAAAATTCTAGGATGCTTCATATTTATTCTCAACGTTGCTTTCAAGACTAAATCTATGGAATTGTATTTACGCTGGAGATAACAAATTCCTTGTGCTCTGATCCGAAGGAGTCCATTAACTTACTGAAGAATGTTAAATGGGAGAAGTATGTGAGCAGATTATCCGCTTCTTCGATCGACCTTGGTAAGTCATGGCCAAGTAGTTGTTGTCTAATTTTATCATCCAGACCCTAGAAACACCGAACAACAACAAATCCAAATTGTAACTCATAAAATACATTTTATATTAGTTTTTGTTATGTAGTTCTACCATAATTAGTTTCTACTTTTGTGCGTTTTTTCTTCTTTGTTTGAGATCAAAAATTAATATTCTTCTTTGATAAATCAAATTGAACCACACAATTAATGATTCTTCTTCTACTTATCCGAAAAAACAAAAAGATTATTAACTCTATTGATTCAACCACTAATTAACTTTCCCCATGAAACTTAAACAACCTCCCTTTGCTTTTTAAAAGCCAACAATGATTAAAAGGAGATGATTTATTTAGCAGGAAATGATTTATTAATAATCATGATTCTCTACTTGAATTAAGGCTTTATTTTCAATTTTTAATAAAATAAATTATAAACTTTTAACATAAATTAACTTAACTCATACACCATCTAATCAATACTTAAAGATAATTTTTACAGAATTTACAAATAAACAGCGAAATGTCTTGATTTAATCAGTATCTAACAGGAAATAGAAGAACATTTTGAAATAACATGTAAAATCAATAAAAAACATTAATTGCAATTTCCCTTTGATCTATTCTTTGGATTTTTCTAAGTCAGTATGCATTTAATTAATTAATTCATTCATTATTAACATTCCCCAATATTGTTCCTTCTTATTTTCTTGAAAACAGCAAATTCCCTTGCAAAATAAAGAAGAAAAAAGGAAAATCAATCCAAGATTATTATTCAATTATTGAAAGTTACAATTATGAGAAAGAATCTATTGATGTCTCATATTTTGAGCACTTTCTCAATAGATTTGCTGGGATGTGTCCACTCATTCTTATTAATAATCTTAAGAAATAACCAATCATTAAAAAGCTTAGGATACAAGGGCAATGATATTAATTTTTATAGCTTAATTGATTTTTTGTCTTTTGTCATTAGATTGATCCAGTAGAGGAAATTGTCTTTTTTTGTGTGGTAAAATAAAAAAAGGATCAAACTTAAAAAGACTCTTTATTTGCTTTGTTAAGCATATCCTTTGATTGTTCTCACATTCATTCTAAAAGGTTACTAACTGGTAAGAGAAAATTGTTTGAAGGAGAGACTTCAAATTAGAATAAGAGAAAAAATTGAAAACAGATAGGATAAAACCTACGATATTCATTGAAGTAGATGAAAAAAATTATTAAAAAATCAGAAAAAAATCCATCAAAGCGAATCGAATAAGATTATGTTTAAATACAAAAAATACATAAAAGTAACAAACTCTTTGATAAATCAATATGATTTCGGAGAATCAGGTATAAATTGAACTGTAAAATGAAGAAACTTCCAGTGACACTGAGAAACTCAAATTATCAGCTTAAAAACTTGTTAATCTTGTTAAACTTAGTGGCAAAAGAGAGTTTTGTGAGGAAATCGATGAATTTGAAATCATGTATAAATCTTCATCGTATTTCGAGCCAGATTTCTTTTAGACCGTGCTGACCAATACCTCGTAGAGTGTATTTCCTTCTGAAAAAGACCTCATCAGTAAAATGTTTCTCGATGGGCTTGCGTCAGGACTGACTTCTGGGATCAACTCAAATCCAGCAGAATTATTAGAAAGAGAATAAAAGTATGGGCACAATAGGAAAGAGCAAATAGTTCCTCGTTCTTTTTGCTCTCTTCTTTGGGATGCTCTCTAAGACACAACCTTGATAATACTTACAATAGCAGCGTTTGTGTCTATCGGTGTTGATGTCGGGACTGCATCCAAGGAAAATCGTAGCATTGCATGGATAGAAGGATTTGCTATTTTTATGGCAGTAGTTTTATGTTCTACTGTGACTGCAGCTAACGATCATAAAAAGGAAAAATAGTTCTAAAAGTTAAATGCTGTAAGTTCATTGAATCTTATGGTGCCAGTTATTCGAGATGGATCTACCATGCAGATTCATCGTGACAATATTCTCGTGGGTGACTTGCTGAAAGTCAAAGGTGGGATGGAATTACCTGCTGACGGAATAGTTATTACTTCAGTAGATTTGAAATGCGATGAATCTGTCATGACAGGAGAACCAGGTAACAAAAACAAAAAGGCAGTCTTTTCATAAGATAACTATCTTTTGTTTTTTGTTTTGTAGATGCTGTTGTAAAGTAATGTGTTGCTAAGTGCATCATGAGAAGAGAAGAGGTGAAGAGGTTGAATCTGCAGCATGTCAATAGGCATGAAGTTCCATCTCCGATAATGATGAGTGGCACTAATGTAAAAATAAATTGGTTCATTAATTTCAAAACTTTTAACAAAATAATATTTATTTTTCTATTTCAACAACAAAAGAAAAGAATAAATAGTTAAAATTTTCTCTTTTTGCCTATTATTTTAAGGTAGTTGAAGGTGAGGGGCTAGTGCTTGTAATCGTCGTTGGACCTTAATCAACTTAAGGCAAAATTGATGAGATCTTGCAAATGTAAGAAATCTCAAAAAGCCCTCTACAGGAAAAACTAGAAACAATAGCTACAGATATCGGCAAATTCGGGTTATACTCTGCACTTCTCATAGTGGTTATTCTTCTGATTCGTTTTACTGTTGAGAGAATCTAGGAAGAATCCTTTGGCAGTGAGCACGTCCCTGAGATAATAAATTTCTTCATTATCGGAATAACTGTCATCGTAGTAGCAATCCCAGAAGGTCTTCCACTGTCAGTGACACTGTCACTCGCTTTTTCAACTCAGAAAATGCTAAAAGATAAAAATCTTGTGAGAAAAATCTAAGCCTGCGAAACGATGGGAGGAGCCAACAATATTTGCTCAGATAAAACAGGTACTCTAACCTAAAACAAGATGTTCTTAACGACGATGTGGAACTTTGGGTAGGTATTTATTGAAATCAATAATGACAGGGAGTTTGTGTCGACAATAGACAATTTTGTGCCAAAAGCGAGTTAAGAGTTGTTTTGTTAGTTGACAGCTGTGAATTCAACTGCAACAGTTAGCCCTCCAATGGGAGATGCCACTGAATAAGCAATCGTTAAGTTTCTTGATAAAAATGGGGTGAATTTCCTTGAAGAAAGAAAAAGATATGAAGAAATAGCATATTTACCATTTTCTTCACAAAGAAAGAGAATGACTAAAATAATTCAGCTAGCATCTGGACATCAACGACTGCTTATCAAGGGAGCTTCTGAGCTTATCACTTCATCATGCACTCTGATTCATCGATGGGATATCGATTAAGTTATCCCCATCGACTCTTTACTAAGAGAGCAAATTCAAAAGTCTATTGTGTCCATGGCGGAAAAAGGACTTAGGACAATAGGGATTGCATACAAGGAAGTAAAAATTCTTTGATTTTCAACAAAAATCCTTTTAGAGTTTGTTATTTACTTACAATATATGTCACCTTCTTCTTGATTAGGTAAACCCAAGCGATGATATAATCAGCAAAGATGCCATGAATGTTCGTGAAATTGAGAAAAGCGATTTAGTTTTATTTGGATTGCTTGGCATCGAGGACATTCTTAGAGAAGAGGTTCCACTTGCAATTCAACAATGTAACAATATTAATTTGTTTTAAATAAATACTTCATATCAGAGAAAGCAGCACTTGAAATCTTAAACTTTATGTTCTATTGTTTTTGTTTAAAGGTAAACAAGCCTAAATTACAGTTCGGATGATCACAGGTGATAACAAAATAACAGCCAAAGCAATTGCAAGGAAATGTGGGATTATCAGCGACGATGGATTTGATATGGTCATGGAAGGGAAGGACTTTATCTAGATAACTGGTGGTGTAGTATGTAAAAAATGCAAGGTAGCTGTATGTGGATGTCCTAGAGATAAAAAGACTGCTGCTGCATCGAAATAAGAACTTCGGGTTGACACTGTATTAAATCAAGAAAAGTTTCGAGAAATCTATCCTAATTTAGCAGTCATGGCTAGATCTGCACCAGAGGATAAATACACCCTTGTAGTGGGTTTAATGGAAAATGGAAACATTGTTGCTGTGACTGGTGATGGTTCTAATGATGCGCCAGCACTCAAAAAAGCTGATGTTGGATTTGCAATGGTAAGACGCAAATAACTATTATTTTCAGATTTTTCTTAGAAAATCATTGAAAACCATAGCAATTTGCAAACTTGAAATAATCTCTTTATCAACGTGTTTTTTTTAGGGAATTGCAGGTACACAAGTTGCAAAGAATGCTGCTGACATTATCTTAACAGACGATAACTTTAGCTCGATCGTGAAGGCAGTTATGTGGGGCAGAAACATCTACGATAGTATTAGAAAATTCCTGTAATTCTAGCTCACTGTCAACATTGTTGCCGTTTTGGTGACGCTTATCGGTGGTGCTGTGATCAAAGTAAACTTAGAAAAAGAAGAAAAAAAAGCAATATTCTAAAATTATCGTTTTGATAAATGAACTGTTGATTTGTATTTTACAGCAAGAGCTACTGCAGCCTATTCAGCTGTTATGGATCAATTTGATCATGGATACATTTGCTAGTCTAGCATTAGCAACTGAGCCACCGTAGCTCATTCTCTTATAGAGACCACCGTATCTTCGAACTGATTACATAATTTCCAGAAAGATACTCAAGCATATCCTCCTCTAAGCTCTCCTGCAGATTGTAGTTCTGTGTATCTTTGCATTTGCTGGGGAATATTTCTTACCTGAATACAGCGATGATTTCGATAAATCTACTGATCCAGAGACTATTGCATTCGTGAATAAATACAAATACAGAGATCTTGATCGTAAATACATGCATAGTGGTAGGCTACGATCGATATCCGGCAAAGAGGATTACAGTTAAAAATATGCAGTTGATGCTTTCACGCCTTCTCGTCATTTTACAATGGTATTTAATGTATTCGTGTGGCTCTAATTTTTTAATTTCCTCAACTCACGCAAAATCAATGACGAATTCAACATCTTTCAGCATATTTTTAGCAAGTAACACATCTTTTCTTATCAATAATCTTGAAGGATTTAGTTTATTTTGTTTAACATTAAAATTATTATGTCAAACAGTCTGCTGTTCTTCGCGATATTGTTCATTATTGTCGCTCTTTAAATCATCTTCGTACAATTTGGATTCAGAGTGTTTTATGTCTACAAATATGGGTTAACCATCGAACAATGGTTCATTTGCATTGGCTTCGGAGCTACAGGCCTTGTCTGGTCACTCATTATAAAATTAATCCCTGATCGCTTCTTCCCAATGGTTGGCAATAAATAAACAGAAATCAGCTATTTGAAAAAGAAGAGTATTCTTAACTTTAAACGAGGAAAATCTTTCGAACTGAAAGCTTCTGGATTTGGGTCATCACAGTACTTTTCCAAATTTAAGAAACCCAGTTAGCTAAGCAATAAACAACAATCAACACTAAACGATAACTAACTGAACAGTGCCAATTCTAAGCCGTCTTATGAGAAATAAGAACCCATTGAATGAACAGAAATCAAACAAAAATTATTAGCATAAAACAGTTTAATTTCTTCTACTTTTTTGTTGACAATTCCACAAGACCTAAAAATAGATAGCTTTACAAACGTTATTTTGACGTCTTCATTAGCTTGAATAAGCAATACATGATCAGCTATTTATTTTTGTTCTTTTGTTTTTTAAATCATTTTTTTTTAGTCAGTGAATAATTTCGCTACTTCCAATCGGAAATTCATTTATGTATTTATTTCATAACGAGAGATCTACAATTCAAATATCAAGTAATGCCTTCATACATACATGGAAGATCAGAGTGAAATTATCATTAGTTCTAAGAAATTATTGAGGGGAGGGGGGATAAACATAGTTCAAAATCGATAAGGAAAAAAAATAATTTGATAATTTGTTATTTTTGAAGAGTTACATTCACAAATGTAACCCAGTACATTCAAGGATTACACTCTTCGGCAGTCGTATATAAGATTTGGGATCAAACAATCTAACTCAAGATGATCCTAATACAAAACTGTGAGTGATTTCGTTTTCAAAAATTGTTCATTACATAAGTGCTTCTAAGATTTTTTTAGCCTTGCTTGTTGACATTGATAACATCCTATTCAATTTGTGGATAAAAAAGTGATTTCCTTAATTTTTTATACCTTGTCATCGAGATCAAATTGCCACCTTACATTTATTTTCTTTCCCATTACTATTTAAATAACTGCCACTAATCCTACTTCCAAAACTAATAGGAAAGCAACATTCAAAAGCATTGACAAAAACAACATTTCTCATGACAAAAAGTTGAAATATTTTATCTGAAATCAGAAATCAGATCATTAGGATGATATTTTCTGATATCCCATTGATAAAAGAGGAGTATGTAGTGTAATAGATTGCCTTAAAGTTGAAATCACGTCTCCTCAAAGGCTTCAAAAGTTTTCAATGATTTTTTCAGAAATAAAATAGATCAATCAATGGAAGGAGGGATTTATTATTTTAATATGTCAAATCCAAATGGTAGTAGAATTTATATGTCACTCCAGGCATGCTTGCTAAAACCTGGGAGTTATTTACAGAAAAAAACAATCAAGAATAAAGATAAATCGACAGCCTTGTAGCGTTTACTTAGCTGTTGCAGTTTTAAATAATAAAAGCGAAACATTGGCAGATTGTAATCTAAATTTGCATAGACGGAACAAGATTACAATAATAAAAATAATAATAAAAAGAAAAGAAAATCAATTCAGAGGAGGAGGTTACCAAAAAGAGCGATTAATTTAGCAATTTTTAAGCAAAACACCTTAGCTCCCATATGAGTTAGCTCGAAGTAGAGTAGCTCTAAAATCACATAAAAGACAACAACTTCTTCGCACAGTCATGTAAAAACTATTTTCACCAATTTGTAGGCTCATTTCTCTTCTTTTTTTTTTTCTTTCCTTAGCCAAAGAACTGCCTTAACAAGATGAGAAGCAGAAGAAGAATCAAGGGAACTTTCAGGATGACTTCAACGAGGAGATTCAAATGGAAAATAACTTCTAAGAGGATAGCAAAGAAGATTCTCAATCTGATCAAAATGGATTTCTCAACTTGGAAGAAAAATAAAGTAATAAAAACTCAAGCTTGAAAACATCTGATTGGGTCAAAAAAAATCCCTCAAATAAAGATAATGACAACAGTGCTGGAATTTCTCCATTGACAAAAAACTTAAAAAGTGGTGGAAATCTAGATATTTAAGTCCACAAGCCTTCTTACCCTCTGTAGAAAGAAGCAGATGAAGAAACTCAGCCTATCATTAACTAGAATAGCTTTGTTGACTCTAAGAGTATCACTAGTCCAGCCAATCATAATGACTCTGCTAAAATATTTGAAGAAAATATACCACAATAGGCTGTAAAACATACTTCAAATGGGGGGAAGCAGCACAAAGAAGACACACAAAATAAACAAAAAGTTGCTTCCTCTTAATCGAAAAATAGCAATCAGGTAGCTTCAAAATAATGGTAGGAATTGTAATAACCTGATGTTTGTTAGGTTAAAGACGCTGAAGAGGGCAAAAAGGCTAATAATAAATAACTCCAATCTAATTTGGAATTCTCTTCCTATTCAAACAACGATTCCCATCAGAAGCTCAAATCACCCACCATTGAGCCCATCACAAATCTTTCTAGCTCCAATAATTCCAGTAATAGTGTGAGTATTGAGTATTATCATAGATGAGGCATTTCCTCAAACATTCTGTGAAATTTTTAAATAAATTTGGTTAATTGTTTCTAGACTTTAGTTCTACTTGCGTCAGATTCTAAAATTCACTTTGAATAGTTAATTTCTACCAATTAATTTGCATATTGTTAACATTTCCCCCTCCCATCCCCACAACTTCTATGTTATTATTTCTTCTAGAACGATTAATCATTTTTTTTTCTTCTTTTAAATAATTTGATGGGGATTAGTTCTTCTACTTTCCTGAAATTTCTTAATTACTTCTTTAAACTTCTATTGTTTTTTGTTACAGACAAAGTAAATAAGAATGCTGACACGACCGGGATAGATTAGAAATAAGTCAATTAGTCTTCTTAATCAAGAAAAAATATTGACAAAGAAGTTAACTTACCAAAATCTTAAGCTCATCTTTAATCTAATGATCATGGAAAAAACAAAGAAATCCTCAAAGAAATTAATAACAACAACAACCATAAAAATGAAAAAACTAATGATCAACATCATTCTAATCACCCCATCGTTATTTAACATGACGAAAACCATAAACAAAAAGATGAATTAGATGCTAAATATGATACTCCAACAGGACCATTTAAAATCTCTAGGAACGAGCTTATTAGAATGGCCTCAGCTGCTTAGCAAAGACAGTTTTGCGAAGAAGTCGATTTTCTAGAAAAAATCGGAGGAGTAAGCAAGATGCTCAGTGGACTTTGCTCTGATTAAAAACAAGGTCAGATAAATCAAATTGTCTTCTTAAATCAATATTAAATTGGAAAATCTGGGGGATAATAAAAATGAAATGAAAGTTTATGTATCTGTTCTAAATCTGAATTATTTGTTCAATTAGGAATTGCTAACACACCTGAGGATTTCAAGGACAGAGATGTTGCCTTTGGAAATAATCTACAAGACGAATAGGTTCCTATGGGATTCATCGAGTTGTTTTGCGATGCGCTCAACGATTTTACGATGAAAATTTTAATGGTAGCTGCAGTGTTTTCGATAATCATCGAGGTTGCAACTTCAGACAGTGATAAGCGCCCGACAGCGTGGATTGAAGGATTTGCAATTCTCGTAGCTGTCTTTGTATGTGCTACTGTGACTGCTGTGAATGACTACTAAAAAGTAAAAAATAAGATCAAAAAGAAGAAAGAGAGATATTCAGAATATTTGAGAATATCAAAAAAATATTTAAATCTAAAATGTTGTTTTGTATTTTTCTAGGAAAGACAATTCTAGGCCTTGAACACAGAAGCTGACAAGAGAAAGATTGTCACGATTATCAGGAATGGATAGAAAGAAAACAAGCATTAATCGCTAGTTATGGTTGGAGATATCATCGATTTAGTCGAAGGAATGGAAATTCCAGCAGATGGAATAGTCCTTGATGCCTCAGAACTATCTTCTGATGAATCAGCTATGACAGGAGAAACAGGTAAATATATTTATTTAATCGAAAGGATGGTGTACCTGTGAGATGGTCTTTTATTTTGAAGATGCTTTTTTCGCTCTTTGCTGATTATTTTTTCTTCTTTAGACCCTATGAAGAAAAACATATTATCCGAATGTATCCACAAACGAAATGAGATCATCGAGCAAGGCGGAAAAAATACTGCAAGCAGCCACGATGTGCCATCTCCTATGGTACTATCTGGTACGAAGATTCTCACTGGAGCAGGGAGAATGATGATCACAGTTGTCGGAGAGTACAGCTGCATCGGCAAGATATCAAAACTACTAAGTACTAAATAAGAAGAAGTTACTCCATTACAAGAGAAATTAGAAGCGATTGCTATGGACATCAGTGGTTTCGGTTTGAAATCTGCGATTCTCATAGTCTTGGTCTTATTCGTTCGATTTGCGGTTGAGAAAATTACATTGAATTCCTGGGATCATTCTCATGATTGGACAGAAATGCTCCATTTCATTATCATCGGTATTACTGTAGTTGTTGTTGCTATCCCTGAAGGATTGCCACTATCAGTCACACTCTCCCTCGCTTACTCAGTTAAAAAAATGCTCAAAGACAATAATCTAGTGAGAAAACTCTAAGCTTGCGAGACCATGGGTGGTGCAGATTGTATCTGCTCAGACAAAACAGGCACACTTACATAGAATAAAATGACTCTGACAACTTGGTGGAACGAAGAATTGCAGGAGTTCAATAAATACGACATGAACGATAAATTAGACAAGTACATCCCGAACACGCAGCCAGCTTTCTAGAAGCTGTTCTTGCAATCATGCGCGATTAATTGCAGTGCCGACATCAGACCTGAAGAAAAAGGATCCAAAACTGAAGTGGCTGTACTCAGATTAATTGAAAAATTTAATGAGAAATATGAAGCCTGGAGGGAATAATACGAGCCAGAGCTGAAGTTTCCGTTTAGTTCAGCAAGAAAAAGAATGAGCGTCGTGATTAACTCTGATGGTAAGAAGATTTTACTTGTCAAAGGTGCGTCTGAAATGGTTCTTGCTTCTTGCAATAAATTCCTCTCGAAATAAACGGGTTAAATTCAACCAATCGATGATGCCCTTCTTAAAAAAATGAAAGATGCGATTAAAACAATGGCTGATAATGCGCTCAGAACAATTGTGCTTGCATACAAAGAACTTAAAAGTGGAGAAGATCTGACATCAAAGGATAGACTGGGCGTGTTCGATGTTGAAACCAAGGACTTAACATGCATAGCTATTTTCGGAATCAATGATATTCTTAGAGCTGAAGTGCCAGATGCTGTCAAATAATGTAAGTTTTTAGCGCTCTCCCTTAAGAACTATTAAAAATTGCAAATTTTGCTTATTTATGCATTTTTGCTTTTGAAATATTAGGTCAGCGAGCTGGCATAAGAGTTAGAATGGTGACAGGAGACAATAAAGACACAGCCAGAGCAATTGCAAGAGGTTGCAACATTCTCACGTAAACGACTACTGCCTCTCCTTATCAAGTTATCGAAGGTACAAGTTCATTTCTTAAATATCTTTAGAAGCAAAAAGAAAATTACATATCTGTTCAGTTATGAAGATTTTGAGATTTTTAAAAAAACATCAATGAACTTAAGTCATTTTGATCTGCTTCATTTACAGGTACTGAGTTCATCAAGCTGACAGGTGGGATAGTCTGTAAGAAATGCTAGACTGCAGAATGCGAATGCGTCAGGGACTAAGATCAAGCTAAAAAAGAAGGAAAAAGCTTTAGAGTGGATAGCATAAAAAACGCAGAAGTATTTGATAAAATCTACTAACAAATCGATGTCATGGCTCGTAGTCGTCCAGAAGATAAATATGCCATGGTTGTTGGATTGATCGAGAGAAAGCACGTCGTGGCAGTTACAGGTGATGGAACGAACGACGCACCAGCACTCAAAAAAGCTGATGTTGGATTTGCCATGGGCATCGCTGGGACTGAAGTTGCTAGAGGTGCTGCAGCAATCATTCTCTTAGACGACAACTTCAAGAGCATCGTCGCAGCAGTTCTCTGGGGAAGGAACATTTACGACTCCATCAAGAAGTTTTTGCAATTCTAGCTCACAGTGAATGTCGTTGCTGTTATTATCACTCTGGTAGGAGCAGCCATCATCAAACAACAAATCCTACAGCCAATTCAGATGTTATGGTAAAATAATAAGAACTAAATTATGTGCTGTTGAGGCAGTTGAAACTCATTTCAAATTATTGAATAATTGTGTTTTTATTTTTTTAAACTTAAAGGATCAACTTGATCATGGACACGTTCGCTTCTTTGGCATTAGCAACCGAGCCTCCCGTGTAAGAATAACTTTTGAGAAAACCTCACAATCGAGATGAATACATCGTCTCTAAGAAAATGTTCAAACACATTCTTGGCTAAGCGATTTATCAACTGGTAGTGCTAATTTTCCTTGTTTTCAATGGGGAGAATTTCTTGCCAGAAGTTAAAGATAGCTTTGACGATGAAATCATGGGAAATACTCTGTTTGATAAATGGTGGATGGCTAAGTATTCCAATAAGGAAATGACATTGGTTAGATCAGGCAGGTTAACTTCCTATAGTGGCACAACTAAAGAATATCAGCTCGTCATGGACAAATACAACTAGCCTTCTAGACACTTCACTACAGTATTCAATGCCTTCGTTTTCATGCAAATCTTCAACTTCCTCAACGCGAGAAAATTACTGTAAAATAATTACAAATAAAAATATGTCATTTTCAATTATGCCTGTCTCATTTATTCGGCAAGATAATTAATTCTCTATTCAAGTTAGCAATCTCTCTGTAGCTAGCTAGAATTTAATTATTTTTCTGATTTATTTAAAAACAGAGATGAACTGAACATCTTCGAGGGGATATCTCGAAATCCTTTATTCGGTGTGATCGTATGTTTCATCATAGGGCTTCAAGCACTTCTAGTTTCATTTGGTAGTCTACCATTTAGCTGCTACAAAAATGGTCTCAACGCTGGGAATTGGGGTATCTCGATTGCTTTTGGTTCAGGCTCGATTTTTTGGGGGTTTTTCTTGAAGTTCGTGAGCGAAGAAAAATGTGCTTAATTTGGCACAAAACGTGTGAATCCAATGCACAATTCTTCGAGGGTTATTTCCCTGAAAGGCAGTAGACACGATGAGGCTTCCATGTCAAGGAGATATTCCATTCTTAGTAATAATATTCATAAGAAAGCTTAAGCATGATTTTAATATAATAAATCAGTATTTCTCTTAGAAATTGTATTTTTTGTGTATTCAATTTATGTCATGTTTTTTTAGCCAATTTCTAGCTTTTAATCTACCTAACTGCATAGCAATAGAGGGAATGAGAGAAGATTAGTTTAAATATTGTTGCTTAATCAGATCAATAAGAATTAAAGGAGATAATCATATGGAGATGAATTATATTATCCTTCATTTTGGATTCAATTAACATGAAAAAGTTTAATTTTTTTGTTCTCAATCTTAATTTCGTTAACACAACAACCAGAAGTAAATGAAGAACTGCTCATAAATTAGTGCTTTCATGCAAGAATTGGAGATTTTCAGCTCGAGAATGTTTTAATTCATAGGCATTCAATTTTTTTGTTTCTTATAAGGACCATTGTCATTGTAATAGTTTCCACTGTTGTTGTTGTTATTATTAGAGCCAGAACTCGAATAATTTCTTCTTTCGTATTGATCTCTTCCTCCCTGATTGTTATTGCTATTGTTATTGTTGTTTCCTGAAAATTCGCGCTTGTTATTGTTATTGTTGTTAGTGTTACTGCTATTACTGGAGCCTTGATAATTACTGCTGCTACTGCTTGCATTAGAATTATTTTTGTTGAAATTTGCAGATCCATTGAATCCACCTTAGTTGCTGTCTTTGGGGTTTCCTTCTGATCTTGATTAATTATCTTTGTAACTTGAGCTTTAGTTGTCCTTGTAATTAGACGAATCTCTGTAATTACTGCTATTTCCTGAGTTATCTCTTCCTTTTTCGTCTCTCTTTATTTGACTACCTCCATTATTATTATTATTGTAACTTCCACTTGAACCACCAATACTACTACTACTATTGTTAGTATTTCCTCCTCTGTGTTTCTCATTAGAATGACTCTTTTTAGAATCACTCTCATGATGGTGATGAGAAGTATCCTTCGTTGGATTATTAACAACTAGTGCAATACTTTAGCTGCTTGAAGGCTATGAATCTGTAGGTTTTTTGAGCACCTTTAATGAAGGCTTACCTGAGGTTACATCAGAAGATGTACTTGCTGCATTAGTACTACCACTGCTGATATTTGAGCTTGATAGTTTACTTCCTTAATCTTCGTTCTGACAAGGAAATTAATTGAAAAAAATAAACAAAATTACAACATTTTTAATTTTATTCCGCAAACTTACAGATTTCTATTCGATTCTTTATGAGAGTGTAGTCCCTGCTGGCTAGCTTGAAATAGGAGGGTTCAAGGTTGATTTATTGGAAGTTTAATGACTTGTTGGATCTTCTGCTAGTTAATCGTCTTGTTTCCGACGTTCATCGAAATTGTTACTTCGACGATTTTCTTCTCTTGAAATACCTCCTCTATTCTCATTGTTTCTGTCATCTCTAGTACTACGATTATCCCTTGAATCATCCCTTCTATTATTATCACGAGATTCTCTAGCTGGTAGTTCTTCTCTCATTTGTCTTCCATCTTCTCGAATCGACCTATTAGTATGCTCATCCCTATTAAATCGTGAGTCTTCATTGGTTGGTCGTATCTCACTCGCTCCTGATAATTTACTGCTCTTAGATTTCTCATCAGATTTACCAGAAATCGAAGATTAAGAGCTACTCGACTATTAGGAAGGCTAAGATAAAATTTTGTTAAAATGCCTTGTTTCTCAGTGAAATAGAGATTTTAAGAAAAATAAATAATTTACATATTTTGAAGAACCAGAAGAAGAAGTTGTATCCTTGAGCTCCTCATTGCCAAGACGGCTTTATGTTACTGAAACTCTTGAGGAATTTTTACTTTCCCAGCTTTCTCTGTTGTCTCTTTGTTCTCTAAGATCACCATCTCTAACATCTCTAGCATCTTTATATTCTCGTCCTTCTCGTGAAGTTCTTGTATCCTTTTGATCTCTAATATCTCCCCCACTCCTGTTATTCTCTCTTTAATCTTTTGGATCTCTTACATCTTAAGCATTACGCATACCACTTCTCACATCTTTTCCTCCTTCTCTGGCATCTTTAGCTTATCGTTCTTCAGTATTTTTTGGCTTTTAAAATCTATCAGAATTCTCATTATTGCTTCTTAAATCTGATTATTTGGCATCTGGAGTTTCTTATTACTACTATTAAACCTTTTTGTCTTGAACTTCTTAACTAGATGAAGAACTGGGAGCTTTAGCCTATTCCTATGAGGATTAGATTCTACTTTCTTAACTGGAAGTTTGAGAATTATCTTCCACTCTTTAGGTAGCTGGGAGTGCTTGCTGCTTAGAAGAAGGGAGATTATCTGTGCGAACTCTTGAAGCTTAATCTACTTTTTCTTCTTACGGCTTTTAACTGTTGCTGCTGCTTGTTTAATTCCCTGATGTATTTTTCTCAGTTTTTGGATTTCCCCCAGTAGCAGTTTTCGCAGTATTATCAGCAGTTTGTTCAATGTTTACCTTTGTTTTTACTAATGCAGGTGCCTGTTATTGTTGTTATTGGGGTTAAGATGTTGGAGGAGGAGGATTATTAGCTGGTTAGCTTGATAACTTTTGTGAGTCTTCTGATTTTTTGGAAATTTGAGATAAAGTCACTTATGAGGAGGTCAAGGAAGAAGGTTCTTCTTAAATAGCCATTTCTGATGATTAATTCGATTGCTTCTACTCAATGGCTTATTTCTCATTAAGTTTCTTTTAACTCTCAGCAGGTTAATCAGAATTATTACTATTGCTGTCTCCTTTTTTATCCTAAACTTCTTCTTTTTCTTTATCAGAAACTGTATTAATATGAATGCCATCGAGTTCGCATATTTTATTTGCAATATCTTCCAAATCATTCAAATGAGCGGAGTCTTTATCCATCCAGCTTAGATTCTACCTCGAATAGCTCCTCAATGCTTTCAATACAAATGTCTAAACAAAATGCAAAAATAATAAAATTTTTAAAATGTAAAAATAAATGAAATGCAAAGGCTAATTATTATTTTACTGAATTATCAACTTTCTTCTCACTATTGCTTTCCTTCAAATCTGCAATCACTTGGGAGATAAAATATCCTACAGACTTTTAAATAGGATCAACTCGAATCGGAAAGATTATCTACTTTTTCAGGATCTATTTTAAACCCGATTCTTCCTATGAAGTGTTTCCTCCTGCACTTCGACACTCTTAAATGACTTTTTTCTTTAACGCTTCAGATTAAGGGAAATGTTTGGAAATCAGCATCTTGTGTCCATCTAGCTTGATTTCTTCATTTATTGGTTTTCCTTAGCTCTTTATTTCAACTACTTCATTGAACTATTAGACTGTTTCTTTTAATTTCTCACAAGGATTCTTAAAGTTATGTTTCTCCTCCTTGATTTAACGAGGTAGCATTTCCTTGCGCTCCACCCAGACTTTCTCATCAGCAAAGCTTAAAGCAAGTCTTTCTTAATTGAAATCTTCTTTGAGATTGTGATGCAGCTGCACAAAGACCTTCATAACTTTTTCTTCAGTGCTTTTCAGAAGCGGAAACTAAAAGGAATGCAAATAATACAAATTAGTTGAATAATATTGTCTGTTATGTTCATCTTTCGAGTGATTATCCTCCATTTTTTTGTTATCACCTCTTGATCGATGTTTTTGATTTCGATATCCTTCGTCTTATTCTAAATGGTCGACAAGAATATCAGAGCTTAGAGCAACCAGATTTTACGAAAGAATGGGTCATCTAACTACTTCTCCAGCAATGAATATGTTGTTAAGAATTTCAAATAAGGTTTTATTGTCGTTCCTCGTTTCTCTGTCACAGGATTCAATGTGAATCTCTCCAAGACTTAGACGATCGCTGAGCAAACTGCTTTCACCTTGCGAACTTCAACAAATTTAGAGATTTCTTTGGGAATAATAACTTCGTTTTTCTCTTCACCTTCTTCTACTTCTTCTTCCTCCACAGCTGATGAATTACTAGCAACTGCAGGTACAACCTATGGAACTGTAGATTCACTTTCGCTTGAATCTTCTTAGATACTCAGCTTTAGATAAAAATGTCATGATTGATTGCCAATTCCACAAGAGACAAAAAGATTACTTATGAGGGATCTTGGAAATACTTTTAGAGTGCCCAGAATTTCTTATAGAATTGAAAGTTAGAATATTAGAGGGTTGCAGATTATTATGTTTTATCTTCTTCAATGTCCATCTCTGTGGATTCATGCGCTGCTGAGCTTTTTCTGTTCTCAATGCATGCTGTAGACTCCGTGCAGATCTTGGATTTCAATCCTGTTTTTGAAGCAACAATTCAAATAAGCATGGAGCATGGTAATACATTTTATTGAAAAGAATATTTTTTCCTTTTTGTTGCATAACAAATTTAAAAATGATAACTCAACCTGAAGCATGACAAAGTGGAAGAATCTTGGAGAGAAATATGTGAAGCTTGCCACGTAGCAGAGTATCATATGTGCGTGTGAGTTTCTTAAAGATCACATTGCAAATCTTGAGAGGATAGTTGCTGTCAAAATCGGGAAGCTAAACGTTGAAGTTTCATAGCAAATAATGAAGCAATTTTTTGAGGAAAATAAAATAATTTTCTTACTTAATTGACAGAAAGAATGCTATGCTCGAAAGTGTCAATGAAAGTTCGTAGATCGTTCACAGACAAAATGTCACAAAAGTCTTCGGAGAACGCTGCAAGAAGGAATTGAGTTCAGTCAAGAGAAGCAAAGGAAGTTCATATGAGATAAACCAAAAAGAAGAAGTAAGGATACTTACCTAGTGCTTCTTTTACTGTGATGACACCTTTCTTCGCGCACCAAAAAACTAACTTAAGAAGCTCTTTGATGTTCCCTGCTGTTTCCTCTGATTCATTCTAGCTCCATGCTTTCTACAAACAAATTAATTTAATTTATTTAGAAATAAAGAGCTTTTGCGCAGAAGGGCGTGCTTACCAGTAGATCATTGAGTGATCGTCTGAATGCAAGAAGGAGTTTATCAGAGTATGCTTGAGCAGACACTTCTTCTTTCGATTCCTTGAGTTTGAGGAGATTCTCACTCATTTGGAGGAGCAGTGTCTTAACCTTCGACTCGAATTGACTTGAGAATAGTTCCATTGCTTGCTATTGATGCATAACAATATATTTCATCAAAGGTTGATCTACTTATTCCAAATAGCTATGATATTTTCAGCTTCATTTACTTAGATTCTGCTGAAGATTTCCTTTATTGCTTCCATGGCCGTCGTTGCCGTTGTCATCTCGTAATGTTTTTCTTCTAATATGAGTGAACTTGAAATGTAAAATATCTTTTTTCTTTCTTTTTTAAAACTCACCAAATATTCTGAACTCCAACTTCGACTAATAATTAAAATCTGATATTTTTTATTTAGATTCCTATCCAAAACACTGCTCTCTTTGCAATAATTCATTTTGTTATATTCCCTCATTCGCTCTTCTTTTTCATTCAGTGATTGATCTCCAAAAGGAATTTTTTTATGAAAAACAAAATACACAAATTATTTATATTCTTAAATCTAAGCAGAATTCAAAAAAACTTACTGCAAATCTACAACTCAAATAAACAAGAAAGCAGATCGAAGAAGAAATCAAGGCCTTTAACCTCTTAGGAGACCTAATAACCAGTTGATTCAGCTTTGAATATTCTCAGCTGCACATATGAGTACATAAGCCCAAGATGTTGCAGCTGCTATGAATGTTCATTTAAAGCAATTTGCGAATTTTTAGACAATCAAGAGGGTCTTTAGTTCTTGGAAATGCTTTCATCTTGAGACCAAGCAGCGAATAGCTAAGATCATCACTGCCATGGATTTTCACGAGCAGCAACTTCAGACCTATTATTTCAATGTCTGGATTGTATTTGTCAAAGCTGCTAAAGAAGAAAAGGCAAACACTTTCAGGGAGATTCTTCTTGCTAGGAGAGTTATCCGCAAATGGCAGGAGCTTATCCAGAGAAATAATAAAATTATCTTGAAGAAAACATTTGAAACATTAAAAGACTATCTTAGAAGAGAGCGCATCGGCAGAGAGATTAGTCTCGGCTATAAAAGAAGAGTACTATCTGGCTGCATTTGGAGAATGAAAGAATACAGTATCTGGCGTTATGAAAAAGAAACGAGGCTACATGAGAAATCTATCCTGATGCATAAGCGAAATCTCAAATATCGTTTTTTTTAGTTGCTGAAATCAAGTGCTAAGATAACGAGAGACGTTGAATTCATGAGATCAACTGCATTAGAATCACGCAGATTCTTCTTGTTTAAGCGATTCTTCGATTCCTGGAAAACATTTGCCAGAACAAACAAGCAAAGCAGAATCACTGGGCTTATTCTCAGCCGTAAAACACAAAATTCTCAAAAGAAGTTTGTGTTTTATTCTTGGATCTAGGCTTCAGTTGTAGCATACTAAGTTAGATGCTTTAATCAACGCAGTTTGGTTTAGAAATCCTTTAAGGCACTTGCTGGATATGCGCTTAAGAAGGCTGCAAGGAAGAAACAAGAAGAATTTGCTGTCAAGAAAAGAATTATGGGCTTGAAAAAGATGATTCTTTTGCAGTGGAACTACTACGCGAATTCTAAACAAACAAGTATAAAGCGCTGTGAAGCATACTGCTAAAAGAGGAAGACACTTAAGCTAGAGAAAGCATTTGCAGCATTTAAAAAAGTATGCTTCAAGAACCTCAGCGAATAGAGATTGATGTATTTAGCGATGAAACATCATTAAATGAAGATTCTAGGTGCTTGTTTTGGATCTTGGGCGGGGTATTTGGAGCAGAGCTAGAAAGAATATTTAAATATGCTGACATCTGAGAGACATCACACTAAGATGCTCTAAAGGATGTATTTTATGACCCTCAAGAGTTATATCCTTCACAGAAAGTACGACGAAATAATTTACAAAAAGATTAAGAGATTTATTTAGATTGTTTTGAGACAATAACTCATTGCTTTTGACTATTTAAAAGGGTACTGAAGGCCAGTGGGACAGTGATTAAGTTAAATGCAGAAGAAAAGAGAAAAGCTAAAGCCTTCGGGGAACTTAAAAAAGCATGGGAAAATGAGTTATAAATCTTCAATAAAGCTGCTTGGATAAATAGAATCAAAGTGCAAGGCAGCAGCTTTAATGCTTGGAGAAATTTCTCGCGAAGAAGTGCGTACAGGAAGAAGTGCATCAAATGGAGTACAGATAGACTCAAAGCTGCATTGTTGTTGACTATCATTGCAGCATGGGCAAGACGATCTAATCAGAGGAGATTGATAAGATATCAAAACAAGGATGCTAAAATGTTCTAAAGATAACTCTTGCAAAGAAAAGGATTTTTAAAATTACGAAAGAATTGGTTGAAATAGAAGAACTCGAAGATTATTACAGCCAGGAGAGAGATGAGAGTTACCAAAGCAGCATTTAGAATGTGGGTCTAAGAAAAGAACAGCTAAGAGTTAGTGAATAGACACATAATTGAACGAATGTTGTCGAAATAATGTATGGCGTTTTTCTGGTTGAAGGGATAGGCTATGAAAAAGAAATAATATCGGGAATGCATAGCGAGAATGAACTTCAAAAGAGCAGAGAGGATGAAGTAGATTACATGGAGAATCTGGTTGCTTTTCCTTAGGATTAAAGGAGAAAAAGAACTTTATCGATTGAGTCTATTGAAGTACTGGTTGACAAAGAAAGCGAAAGGGATGCTCAAGAATTGGAATTAATTAGCTGAGAAAAGGAAGAATGAGAATATTTTGGCAGCCAAGATTGAAGGGAAGAGGGAGATATTTTATAAGAAATGGCTGCTTCGAGAATTGCAAGAATAATCAGCGGAAAAACTGTTAATGCTTAGGAGAACATAACGATTAAGAAAACGATGGGATTTCAAGAGAAGCAGAGTATTTTTTGTAGCCTGGGCGATGAAAGCTGAGTAGAACAGAACTGTGAGGAATTTAGTTAGATTTAGTTTAGAGTAAAGAGCCTGGAGGAGAGCACAGAATGTTCTAATAGAATGGACACTCGTAGCTTAAATGAATAAACGAAACCGCTTGAAAGTTGAGGAGCACACTTCATTCAAAGATTGCGTGAAAATATCAATGGTTTTGAAATCCTGGAGACGGTTAGCAAGAATTTTAGCAAAGGAGCACAAGAAGACTAAGCGGATAGCTGATAACTGCAAGTACACGATGCTGCGGGACTCATTTGTTGGATGGAGTGAGGCGTACAGAGACAAAAGATTCCATGAATAGAACTCAAAAGCAGAGGAATTCCTAATGAAACGATTAGCTTTCATGCGGGTAGCTTTTTAGCTTCGATAATTCAGTGAAAGAAGCCAAAAGAAACGAAGAATTGAGTCATAAGCTATGGCGCATTTGATCAATAAATAATATGAAAACGGTTGGGCAGCCTTGAGTATGAATTTAATTAACTAAAAACGAAAGAAAAGCTTGTTTGCTATGTCATAAATCGTTGAAAAAGCACTGTTGTTCAGGAGAATCATTGCTAGAATGAAGGTCTCCGGTGTTCTTGAAAAAGTTAAGAAAGTTACCTGCAAGTTCGCTGTGCAGAGATTGCTACGTAAGTCATTTAAATCACTCCAAGAAAACTGGAAAGAAGCGTCAGCAAGGGAGAGAAAGGTCTAAACGTTTCGAGAGATACGATCGAAATAACTAAAACTGTTAGTGATGCAGTTGCTGCAGGAGAATCTAGACAAATAGATTGTATTTAGAGGGCGGACAAAGCAACTCATGAAAAAGAAGCAATTCAAAATAAAGGAACAATGCTTTGCAACATTAAGAAGAGAAACAATGAAATATCGTAGAGTTAGACTCATTTAGAAGGAGCTAAATAGGAATAAACTAGCTAGGGTGTTTCATGCTATGAAGGAAAGGAAACAATAAGCAGCGTTGAAAGTAGCGTAGTGTTCATTGGCGGATTAGCAATTCAAACAACAAAGGCTTAGAAGTATCTTGAAGCATTGGAATATTGCAATTCATGAAGATAAAATGGATATTTTGACTTAAAACACTGCATTTCGTCATTAAGTTCGGTGTCTCTTAGCGAAATCATTCAAGGGATTGCAAGATAACTAGGCACACAGGGCATCCAAGGAATTTAACATGGTGAAGGCTATCACAACACGCTGCAACAATCTCAAGGCATGCGTGTTCAAAGCCATGCGGGTTGCTCACTTGGAAACGTTAAAAGTGAATCTAATCCGTAAGAGAACTAATTCGAAGACTCAATTAGGTTGCTTGTAGAAATGGCAAAAGTAACTCCACAAGCAGACACATGCGATACCAGCTGTTCTAACGATCAATCGAGTTTGCAATAACATTCTGCAGCGATCTGCAATCCAAGCAATCCTCAATAGAAGCTAGTTTTCGACTAAACTCAGCAACCTCGCTGCGATCTACTCCAAGCAATCGAGAGTCTCGTTTCTGAAGGTTTTCTTTGACAATGCCGCGAGATAGATCAAACTCGAATAGTTCAAGGAGAATAAACTACTCACAACGATGCATCAAGCTTTCTATGTGCTATCTTAGTATGCAGCTTTCAAGCGACAAAGGCATGTTCGAATAGCTACAGTGCTCTAAGCGATTCACTCTGCGTAGGCTATGAATCTAGCCTAAAGTGCGTTCGCAGCCTGGAAAAGAATAAGATTCATCGCGATTTTGAAGAGAAGCACTGTGATCAGATACGCAAATCATCTTAAATTCATTTCTTTGTTCGCCCTCCGAAAGCTCTTAGAGTATGCATATTACCTTATATCACACACAAATAATATTTAATCATATTTTGATTGTTATTTTTCAGCCGTATGCGCAAGAAAAAAGTGATAATCGAAATGAGAGAACATCATCAAAAGCGATTGTGTCTCGGGGAATGGAAGAGACTCTTCTTATCCGGTGAATCAACTGCGCCTAGACATGGTAGACATACCAATTATGAGTATTCTTCGTTGGATTCACCTATACAACAACAGTAGCAACAGCATCGCTACACTGAGGAACGATTTAAGGAAGCAAATAACAACTTTTCACAGAATCAGCTGAGATAAGTTGATAGTTAATAATTCTATCCAAGTTAATACGCATCGAAATACTAACCAATGCAATAGTTTAATTAGTTTGGAGGTGGTAGCGCATATTCTTCGCTTGATATCGCACCTGGAAGATCACAAATGCTGAAGTCCCTTGATTCGTTCAATTATAATGCCAGCAACACCTTTTAGAATAACTACAATAGCTAGATGAATAATAATCAAATCAATCAGGGATTCAATTCGGAGCATGCACTGCCTCAGGAAGATAACACTTTTGTTACGGAAAATAGAATATCAGTCACACCCAACAGGAGCTAACTGCCTATTTAGTTACCTCTACAGCTTTAGCATCATCACTAGCAGTAGCAGCAACAACCACAGTATTTCTAATAATCCTCTTCTATGCTAAGTGATTTATCAGCTGGACTAGGATAGAACTAGCTCTTTTCATCTATCCCTATCCCTCCTTCTAGCCTGATCGCTTAATCAAACAACATTCCTCAGCAACAGCAGTATGTTCTCCCAGATTCTGCTGCCAGACAGCACGCACAGTTTGTGTCGTTGTTAACTCCCTCGATTAATCTCAGTTATGATAAACCACCTAACTTTCCTATCAATAACAACAACTTTGATACAAATTATGGCTAGAATTATACCAGCAGCTCAGCAAATCACAATAATTAACTCACTACAAACTAAGTGAATAATAACAAACAAAACATTTATTTCTCAAATAGCAACAACACTATTAATAATAGCAGCAATAGTCATAAGAATTATGCAAGTAACAGCAATCTTGGGATTGTGGGTAATAATTAGGTTAATTATGCTATTGGAATAGTACCAGCAGCAACAGCAGGAGTAGTAACAACCAGTCTAGCAAGTAATATACCTACCACTAGTCAAGGAAATAATAGCAATCTACATAGTATTGTTATGGCTAGCCCTTACAATACGAATTATAACAATAATAACAGCTCCTTGAATTAATCTGCTGCAGGAGTAAATCGAAGTCTGCCTTATGATCAATAGTTACCGATAAGCGATAGAAATCCGATAATCACCTCAGCTGCATTCAATGAAATACCATTTAGGCCTGCTTCATTGCCGTAAATATCCCCTAGGATCCCGACTTTCAGTGAAACTAAAGATGTCCTTGATATTCATGGATAATAACAGCAGGAATTCGAAGATCTAGCGGATGATGTCAATCAACTTAGCAGCCTTCCGAATAGTTTTAGTAATTCAGCGACGGGATCTTAACAGCGAGTGTTTGCTGCAGGGACTGGCGCTGCTGAGAAGAAATATCAGGCATTCGAACTGGAGAATATTGAGGAAAATAATGAAGAAAATAATAGTTAATCTATTGTGAATAAAAGCTAAAATGAACCGAGTAGAAAAGGATCCATCCACAAGAGTGGCAAACATGGCCCGAACAAGAGCTTCGAGGAATATTCTAACTCTAAAAGGTAGCATCTAGACTAGTAATAGCAGCAGCACTAGCAATCACATGATTATTATTCTTATTTCGATCCAACTTTGCCAGTTTTCTCAGATAAAAAGCAACAAGTGTAGCAGCAGCTGTCCCAACGAGCATCATCACTGTCTTAGTAGTAACTGTTCCAGCAAAACACGCCCTAATAGAATAAAGCATTTGGAGTTGCTGAGTCTTTAGATGCACGCAATAATAATCTCACGAGTGGATTAGAAAGCTTAGATGCAGCATAAGAATAAAGAAATATCTCTGCGACGAAGAAACCTTTCAACTATGCTGGTAGTATGGCATACTAACAGCAGGAGTAAAAACAATAACCACAGTGATAGGCTTTCGAGGGAGCAAAAAAATGAAATCAGCAACAAATGTCAAATATTTTGTTGAGTTTTGTACTTGAATTTGATTTGTGTTTTTATTTTGAGTTGAGGGAGTATTTATGTATGTTTTGCCAAATACAATGAGTACAGCATAATCATATCTTGTCTGCCAAGAATTACTGCTTGCTTTACAGAATTTTCTTTCTGCAATATTTACAAAGATTCTAACTAATCTTATCAAAACAGTGGATTGGGATGAACTCGAATTCAAAAAATATTCTTTAGCAAATAACAAAACAAACGAGGTGGATTTATTACATAAACCAAGCTGAATACACATCATTCTTTCATAGGATTTCGAGCTGATTGGAGATATCAAACTTCTACAAGTTTCTGAATGCGAGTATGTCCGCAATGACTTTGGTGTTGTTAGGGTTGGAAGAGTGGATTTAATTATACCGAAGAACAATGTTATCAAGAGCAGATGAAGATATGGAAAGCGGTAGAAACTCTGGTAGTGAATTCAATGAAGAATGCTTGAACTTCAAAGTCTGCATAGATGAAAGCAGCAGAAGCTAATGCCAGCAATCGTCTTGATTTACTTCAGCTAGTAGAAGTCCAGAAATGTTCAAATGCCTTAGTTTCTTGAGTCCTTGGCAGTGCTACAAGAAACCTGCAAAAACATGGTCGTAAACGAACGAATTGTAGGAGATATCAACACGTTCAAGGGAAGGCTAAGGGATAACTACAGACGAGATAATTAACCCAATGGACTGATTGCTCAGGAGATTATGTGATATGTTGAATTCCAGAAGAGATTGTACTGGAGCCTGCAGATACTTCAAACTCTTCAAAGCTGGGGCGATGCTATCATCTTCGAAGTAGCGGTTTTTTATATGAAATGCACTGGTTTCTTGAGTTTTAAGATGTTTCAGCATGGACGTAATCTGATCATCTGGTTCGATGATCGCTTTCTTGCACTTCGCAGTGTATGCCTCCTCGATGGGTCTCTTAGCGTTTGGCTGCTTTAGGGAACTGAAATGCTAAGGATTATTATTATTTGGTATATTGAGTCTGCTGTCAGCATTCTTGCTTCCACCATTATTGACTAGTGAAAAGAGGTCTGTTTTTGGTTCATTAGGAAGGTTATTGTTAATGCTGCTGTTATGGTTTCTTGATTCTTGCTTTGGTTGAATATTGTTGTTCTTGTTTGCTGCAGGTCTCAAGAAATTCTTGTTGCTAACCCTTCTTTGTTGTATTTCTCCTCGATCATAGTTTCCGCTTTCTTCATCTTAATATACGCTCTCTATCCTTGCATTTTTCTGCAAGGGTGTTTCCAAAAGAGATTATTAGTTTTCCCAAGTTTGTTAATGAAACTAGTCTCCATCGTTCTCCTCGCTACTATCCTCATCACTGCTATCCCCCTCATCGTCATCGTCATCTGAATCTACTTCTTTTTCCTTGGAAGCTGATGACTATTTCAGTTCAGGATGCTCAGCAAGCAGCTTATTCAGCTTCTTCTTTATCTCCTTCCTCTTGTTGTGACACTTCTTGGACTCATACAGAATATCTAAGTTTTCCAGGACAACTTTCATAACATAGAAATCCTACAATTTCTAAGCAACTTCTAATGCTTCCAAGTAGCCCCTTTCGATGTTTTCAGTCTATTCGTGTAGTTCATCCAATACGTTAGAATATTCAATAAGATTATTAGCGAAATCAACAGAAATAATCTATTGCTTTCTTTACTCATTTAAAACCTTTTCATAGCTCTCCCGAGAAACTTAAAATCTTTTCAGACTCGCTTCAGCTATGGCTTTGTATTGCATCATCTTCAGATGTATGCTATTACTACTACTGTTGCTTGTGCAGCTCATTCCATTGATGAAATCAAGTAACCCAGTGAAATCTTCGAGCTAAATCAACGCATCCCAATATTGCACGCACATTGATTCGTTAAATTTCCCATTTGACTTCTTGATCTTTACTTCTAAGACATTGGATTCTTCTCTTAAGGCAATTTCCGCACTTAGATTACTTAGACTCTCTTAGATCTTCTGCACGCTCTCACTCATCCTGTTTCGTTTCGCGATGCTCATTGCTTTCTCAAAATACTCCTGGGATTTACTGTAATCTCTTTTTCCTTGAAATAAAACACCTATGCTTATGTAGGTCTCGATAACGCCATGCACATCCTTCTCACGCTTCAGAAAACGAGCAAACAAATCGATAAAACAGCAATTAAATTATTTCAGGGAATGTGTGTATTTTTAGAAGTAAATATTATGAAAATGAATATCTTTTTGGTATTATTTCAGTGTATGTGTGTGTGTTGCGATACCTAGCATATTTCGACATCTTTGAGGTAGCATTTCAACGATTTATCGTAGTTTTTTTAGTGCAAGTAAATCAAACCGAGAGTGTTGTAGCATTTCCCTTCAAGGATCGCATATTTTATTGAGTTTGAGAGAGAAGCTGCTTCCTTCAACCGAGTTATTGATTCCTCATAGTAAGCATTGTCCCATTTGGCTTTGATCGACAGAGCGTTGGCTTAGTTGTAAATTGCATCTGCTTCGATTTACTGCAATCTCAGCAGTGAAGTATCCTGCAAATAATTGTAGTTGCTCGCTGCTGCACCTGCAGGCAATTACCCGAATGACAGTTGCTTCTTGATCCCGATGACTTTATTGACCTAGTTCTAACTTTTTAGGAGATTATCGATAGCGAGATTGATGGTGATCTCAAATTATTCGGAGACATTTTTGTTCTCTATGAGAATATGCTCAGCGGAATCAGTGTAAAGCAGCCCCATATTGCAAAGCGCTCGCTAGATTTCTAACTCATGATGCTGCTGCTACGCCATTTCCAAGTGCTACTGGCAATACAACAAACCCTTCTTGTATTTCTTGAGTTGCCTGTAACTTTCACCGAGACATCTGAAGGCAATGACTCTGCATTCTTTTCCGGAATGGACTGTGAGTTTCAAAGCTCGTGTATGGGCATTGATTGCTTTCCAGTATTGAGTCTGGGAATAGTATTCGTTTCCTAAGCTATTGTAGATTTCCGCTTATTCTATCTTTGAGAGCTAGCAATTCTTCAATTAACGCTCGAGTTCTTGCGTACGGCTCATTTATTGTTATCCTTAGTATTACTATGATGGCTGCTGAACTTTGCGATATAATTGCTTGCAGTTATTGTTGTTGTTGCTGTAAGAGCTCATTTTTCAAAACAATTGTGCTTGCTACCTTGAAGACTTATGGCAATTTCCGATAAACTTGTAATTTGTTGGCTTCAGGCTGCTTCTGTTTGAATGTCTATTAGCTTATAATAGGAGAAGAAGCGCAGAACTTGATAGCTATGTTTTTGCCTGTGAGTGTTATTGGCACTATTTTGTTAAAAATTGGAATGATATTCTGTGAAAACAAGGCTTGAACACAAATCCGAATAGTTTTTGTACAATTCTTTTTGATTTTAGCGCGGACAGACTCAATTTAATCAAAAATGTCAAAATTCAACAGAACAAAAAGTAAGACCAATCAACTGATCAAAGGCATGCCCTCAATCAACCTTTCGAGCTACTTAATTTTTTCTTGTTTTGTTTGCTTTTGCGCACTTTTTGTTAACTAATAATTTCTCTTTTTCTCTCTCTCTCTTTTGATTGCTCTGATTTCCTCCAAAGATTGAGGTATGTAAATAAACAAGAAAAGCAGACACAAAAATGAATTACAAAGCAATAGTTTAACAAAATACTATTATCCTCCTATTGTTACTCTTCCACCATTTTATTTGCTATTTCACTGAGGGTTTAAAACTAATTGTGATGCATGCAGAGACGATAATTTCGAAGTGAAGAATGTTTATTTCTCCGCGTAATTGCTTTTGTCAAGTTTTCTAGACAAAGCAGAAGCACCTGCTGGAGTCACAGAAGAGACCCCTTGACATCCTGGGAGATTAGCTATTGACTGTGAAGCTGACAGCGAATTGAACACTTAAGAATTAGAAGTATCTCCTTGGATGTATGATCTCTTGAACATCTAACTCTTGGGAGTAGTATTTCGAATCCCATTTAAAGCACTAATTGCAGTGTTGCTGAGGTTGTTGTTATTGTTAGCAGTAGCAATTGTATTGCTACTGTGAATACTGAGTTTGCTTTGATTCGAATTGGTGTTGAAGGCATTGGATTAACTGAGTCTGAAGGCATCGATTTAGCTTAATTATTGCTATTTCTTGGTAGTATTTCCTGTGAGATATTCAGCAGGCATCATCATCAAAGCAGATTGCTTTGATCTAGCAACGATAATACTCCCAACTTCGACTCCAGAAGATGTATGCAACGAGCTCTTTCGAGATTTCTAAGATGACGACGATTATTATTGTTTCCTTGTAAGCAGATTTGCATTTTCTTTCTCAATATCATTAAAGAGCTTATTCAAAGGGCTTTTCGATCGTTTCTGTGATGGTTCAGCAGATACTCCCACTTATGCAGACCATTTTTAGTTTTCAATTGAACTCAATTTCTTCTTGCTTTCCATCCAGAAAGGTAATTTCTCGAGGTCATTGATTGCATTGCTATCCTTAGCTAAAAGAACATGCGAGGTCGTCATAGCAGTAGCAGTATTATTCGCACTGCTTGTATTCGAGCGAGGACGCAGAGATTTCTCTTCGCAGAGCTTAGCGGTATCTTTTAGAATCTACTAAGGTGTCTTGGGATTATCTTAGAAAGCGCCCGATCCACTGCCTGCTGTTCCAGGTGTATTTTCTTATGCTGCTTTGAGAGAACTAACTTAGCGTTGAAGTCGTTCGTTGTCGTTGATGAGTTTGGTTTTTTCAAGCTCTTAGATTCGTTTGGTAGCTTCACCTTTTTCTCTTCGATGCGCATCTGTTTAGGTTTTATTTAGTTTCTTTTCAAAGTAAAGCTACTGCTGCTAAAGCCTCTCAGAGTACGTTCTCTCGATGATCTCCAGCATCTACGCTGAACTCAATCCATAGAGACTACTGTGGTTCACACTTCCGAAAAGAATCTAGTTAGAATTGCTGATGCAGCTTGAATTACAGAAATTATTCGATGTTTAATTCAAATTATTTGTAGTATTTCCATTAGTGGAAATGTTAGAATTGCTGTGATACGCAGGTCCTTGCAGGAAGCTTGCTCCACTGCTGAGAATGGTGCTCTGCATCATTGAGTTCTATGGAGGAGCTAGCACACAGCTGTTTCCTCCAAACTAGCTTGTGTTTAGATATTGCTAAGCACTTGCCCAAGGTAGCGTTTCCTAGTTACTGTTTAAATTGCTACCAGCCGTTGGATTCGAGAATATCTATGATTCGTACTGTTGCGGCTGAGAGGCACTATTAGATGTCGGAATCGAAGATTTTGTTGATGGATACTTCATGTGTGAACTTTCCGAATTATTTGTTTTTTGAACTCCTGACATAGGAGAAACATTTGCTGTTTTTTATTGAGAAAAGTTCCTATTAGGGTATTCAGATTCGGAATTGCTCTGAAAATCAGTGTTGTTGTTGCTGCTGTTGTAGCGGTAGGGATTGTAGGGTAAAGAGGATTTTACTTGTGAATGCTGCTGGATTAGAGCATTCTTTCGAAGAGAATCTCTCTCTGCTTCACATAATTCTAGCTTGCTTTGCAGATAATCTCTTTCTTGTTGTAATTATCTCCACGATGAAGCAGATGGAGCTTGTAGGAACTAATTATTTTACGGAGATGTACCATCTTGATTCTATTAATCCTTCAAAGCATTTAATTCTTAGAATAGTTAGTGTTCTCTTTATTTAGACATCATCAGTGCTTCACTCATCTCTTGGATCTTCTAGCCTGCAAGTTCATTTTCTTCTATGAAATCAAATTAGAAAAACAACAAAAGTTATTGGAAATGCTGCGAAAAGAGATACACACTCAATGAGTTTAAAAGTACTAATATGTTGGATCATGTGATTTATCACAATAATCATTCATTCCCTGCCCCAAAATAGATTTGATTCCATAAATTGATTTTTTTTAAATTGCTTACTGTCTTCCATTTCTAGCTGAGAGCACAATTGAATGAGCTATTAGTTTTTATTATTGTTATACGCTAGAGATTGCTGAAGCTGATCGATTGTCAGTATAAACTGGTGTCTTTCTGAAGCGAATTCGGTTTCTAATTCTCTGACTTGTTCCTCAGCTACTTCAATCTTCTAATCAAATTCAATCTTCATTTTCTTCTCTATTTCTGCTCTCCACTTTTACTCCGACTGCAGTCTCATTCTTTGTTCAGCCTCTTAGTGCATTTCAATTGCTTTCTTTTCAAATGCTAAGTTCATTCGCTATTCCACTTCCTTAGTTATCTACTATTCAATCTCAAATGCCTTTTTTGAGCTCTCTAATTAGATCTTATTCTCCTTGCCTTCTGATAATAAACTTGAAACTTCGCGCATCTTGAGCCTTTACTCTACTTCTCTATTGATTTTCTCCTCAACTTCCTTGTTAAATCTATTCTCTACTTCATATTTCATTGCATTTTCAACTTCACACTTCACTTTTGACTCAACTTCTTGTTTAATCATCTCTGCCTATTCAACTTTAACTCTTTGCTCCGTTTATTTCTTCACTTTCTCTTCCAATTCCTAAGCTTTCAATTCCATTTCCCGTTGTCCTTCCTGAATCTGAATATTTCTTTGTTGTTCTTTAACCTCAAACTCTCTTATGAGCTATGCTTTTAAATTCCTCTTTTCAATATCTACCTTCTATTCGATCTTTTCATGTTGACTCTTCAATTCACCAAGATTCCCTTCTAAGATTCTTCTCTCTTTATAATAAGCTTCTCTATTATCTAGCAGCAATTATTGCAATTACGCAATATGTCCTTGCATGTGATTATACTCTTCTAAGCTAATCTACAACTAACCATTCTTCACTGCATTTTAATTATTTCCCTAGAATTCTTATTACTTTTGCTATTCCAATCGATCCTTGACTCTTTTCAATTCCTCGATTAGTTCCTCCTTTTGATGTCTCAAATGCGTTGCTTCTTCTTTGTAGAGATCGCATTCTTCCTCTGATCGTTTCAACTAAATCCGTATGCTCTCAACACTGCTGTTTGTTTTGTTATTGCAGTGATCATATTAGAAATCACTGCTTGATATGCTCTAGCAATGCTACTAATCTTATTGCTCCACACTCTCGTTATGAGAGTAATATCTCCCACTACATTCCTTAGAAGTTTGTATTCCTCGATTCGCTTCTTAATGCGATAGGAACTTAGTTTAAAATGGATTACTATCAAACTATTATAAATCCTTCAAATTAGTTTCGTTTCCTGCTTCTTGCTTAGAAAAAGCAGAAGGATCTGCCATTATTGCTGCTGCTGCTGCTTTTATCTCCTTCAAACCGTGTTAATCGTCTATTTTTGATGATTGTTAAGATGTAGAATGAGAATACAAATCAACTAGATCATCATTCTGCTTTAAAAATCTGAGCTAAGCGAGCAGCTAATCGATTTCTTTCTGTTTTTGCAGCATCTATTGCTCGTGCAACTCATTCATTTAAGTGAATTTCTATCTCAGCAACGGATGCTGCGATGTTCTATGGTCATCCTCGTTT
>Ga0302271_10000553_pt1 | contig 36695 bp, 23 predicted proteins | sample III_Bog_N1_1_FD_198767 | JGI IMG/M metagenome (GOLD analysis project Ga0302271, IMG submission 198767) | Peat permafrost microbial communities from Stordalen Mire near Abisko, Sweden - III_Bog_N1_1 | ecosystem: Environmental > Terrestrial > Soil > Wetlands > Peat | place: Sweden: Abisko... | reverse complement strand
AAATTCCAAAAAAAAACAAATCCAAAAAAAACCCCCCCCCCCCCCCCCCCTCTCCAACTCAAAAAATATGAAATCTTTTCCAATAAAACAGAGCCTAATTCTTTTTTATTTATCAATACCATTAAACTGAGCCTATATTTTTGTTTGATTGTTGGAAATTAAACTGTAGATAGATCAATTGTCTTTGAGATTTAAATAAAATACTTTATAATAGTAAAGATCTACTTGTGACTCTGATAAGGGATGGAAAATAACTATTACCAAAATAAATTTTAAGAATTTAAACAAGAAAGGAATGTCAAACACTTTCATCTACAACATTTGCTTATTTTTGGTTTAAGAGCAAGTTGATTTGGAGTTTACTTGATTTCCCAGGGTATGGCATTGATGAAGAAGTATCTTGCTGATAAAAATTAAGATTATTGTTATCTTAAAAGGGGTCTTGATCTCTCTCTCTTTCCTTGATAGAAGCATTTTGTGAAAGTCCATAAAAAGACCAATAAACAAACAGCACTTTTAATGAGCAAGAACAAAATGCAATACAAAAATTATCCCTTTTTATACTGTAAAAAATAACCCAAAAAAGAGAGATATGTACAAGACAATTTAATTATCAGATTATAAGGTTTGGATGTCCTCTTAACAACACTCTTTTAGTTGATAATAATCATTGCTAAATTCATATTTTTTTGAAAATTTAAATTGATTTATTGATATTAATAACAAAAGCATTTAATATTTTCAAGAATCTTGAAGGGAGTCCATCATGTCTAGAAGGTTGTCTTCATCTTCTTCATTCTCTGCACCCTTGACAGCCTTATCTTCTTTGATGTCTAAAATCATGCAAAATAAAAAACAATTCCAAATTCAAAGTTGGTTCATATGAAAAAAATACACATTACACATTATTTATTGTTTTTCAAGTTTATTTACCAAAAATACAAAAAAATAATAAAAATTAATTACCTAAATCGCCAAACATATCAGAAATCTACTTTTCCATACTCTACTTGCCACCTTATCGGTTGGTATCTGCGATAAAAAAATAATCAGATCACAAAATGTTACAAAATACACATTTATCCGAGTTCATCTTATTTTTTATTTTATAACTCCATAATGGACTTAAGTTATTTTTTCTTACCAATTGTGATCATTTCAGCAAAGAAATCCTCTCCGATGACTTCTTTAGTAGCTGAAATATTCAATGTAGGCTTGCTGAATATATTGTATGTGTAATGATCATCTTCTTATTGTTTATTTGAGCTATCTCCCTTGATAAGTGTCGCTAGACTCTACAGATTTTATGTAGCAATATGAGAGTTTAGTTTCAGTTCTGATATCATTTAACTATCATTCTTAAATCCTTTCCGAATAGTGGATTGTTCAGTAATAACAGTAGAATGCTGTGACACTTCAAGTTGTCTCTTTTTGCGGTTAGGCAAGTATAAATTAGTCCCCCACTCGCTTTAGCTGTTGATAAATTTCGTCGATTAGTTGGGTATGAAAATCTCCGTGCAGGCTAATTGTTTCTAGACCCTAGATGCAATTTAGCCCTCACTGTCAAAGATTGTCACAAGCCCTGGGATACCAACATATGGGCCAGCGACTTAACTATTGACAATGCGGATATCACCGTTTTGATTTTGTGTTTTGTCTTCGATGAAAACAAACACTTTTTGCTTGATATCCTAGAGGAATTGCAAGAGCTCAATCTTAATCTGAAGGAAATCATACGGTGTCATTACAGAGTAGATTTCTTCGAACTTTCTTTAGATTTGAACTAAGTATTCGACAGCTGATCCTTAGTGCATGATGTTGAGAATTCCATTAAAATGATTTTGAGTGACATCATATATTTCGAATGGCTGCATGCAATTGATAATTTAAGCTTTGAATCCCATCAGCATGAGGTCTATCAGCTTTGACATTGATACTTCGTTTAGTTTCATGATGGAGCAGTGAACCATTTTTGTAATTAGACTCTTACAGAAAGACATCGACATGATCTTCTATGGTTTCAAAAGTTCAGTGAACAGTTATTAGGAGAATAATGAGCGCAGAATATCATTCAACACTTGTGTTGCTTTCACAGGATCGACTTTCTACGCAACTAATCTCTAGGCTAGAATGAACACCATCTCACCTCCTAAGTTTACCAGCAAGACTGGATTGACAAGTAATCGAGAAAGACTCATATTGTTTGGGATTATTGAATTGGCTAGGTAGGTTGCTAGTTTTTTGTGGATATGCTTTAGAACAGATAAAAAAGAATAATAATAAGTTTTTGTTAATCTTGATCGCTTTCTAAATTGTGTTTATGATTCACAGAAATGAAAGGAAGAGTATTAAGATAAATCACAAAAAATTTGCATAGTTATGAAAGGGTATTAAAGCAAAATTCTTGAATACAAGATGCTGATGTGTTCTCTAGTAATAATGTGAAGAATTGTAGAACATTTCAAATAAATGCTTATTAAAGATATCAATTATTTTAATGAGGGGGAACATTACAATTGGAAATAAAAATAATCAAAAATAAGCCTCTAATTCCAAATATTTAACTCTTAACTTTTTTAAAATAAATAATGTGATAAGCATATTTGAGTTTTTTCACAAACGTCAGCTTATGTTAGCAGCAATGTGCTATTAAACATGTAAAATACAATTTAATTTTGTTCCAGAAAGATAGTTAAAATAGGAGTGTGTGTCTTAAATTAAACTACTAAAACAAATATCAGTTCTAGTTACGGAGAGTATTTTTGATCTTTCAAAAATAAAAAAGTTTTCTCCAAGGCGAAGATACAATGAGCAAATCGATTATGGTTGCTTCATAAGATGATTCCGTCGCCTCTTCTTTTTAAAACCATCTGAAGAGGAGTTCCATATCCGGCAACAAAGAGAATCTATCCAAGCACAACTCGCTCACTCTTTCGGTTGACAATGGAAAAGAAGTTGCCTTGAGAGAAAATGACAGGGAATAATAGCATGTTATCGTTAATGGAGGAGAGATAGCATCCCCTAGCTTGAGAAATAAAGGCTAGAATTAACTTGAACCTTAATAAAAAGAAGAGCAATCACCTAAGTTTTCATTCTAGAAATTATGTTTCAACATTAAACTGAAGCAATTCGGTTTGCGCATCCTAAACTCTACCAAATCGAGGATGTTCAAGAATCTAACTTCTCAACAATATCGCTAACTAGATGATTTAACTGCGTTTTCATATAAAAAATACTAGAATTCTAACAATAGTAATGGAAGTAAATTCTCCTTATTAAATAAAAGAAATAAAAACCTATCATCTGAATCTGTTTTCCAAGATCAAAACAGCAAGAATAGCGCTTTCTGCAATGGTTTATAGTCTTACATATATACAATACGAAAATCTAAATTCATCTAAAAAATTCGATAGTTGTTAAAGAAAATAGCTGTGTTTGATCCTAGCTCAAACGCTAAACTCCGATGGGACTTCTTAATTATGGCGTTAAGTATGGTGTTTGTATTCTTGATACCCTTGCACTTAGCTTTTAATTGCAGTCTCTCGTTTTTTGTAACGCAACCTTTCACGTTCTCCTGCTCAGTTATTTTTCTAATCGACATTCTAGTGAATATCAACACTGGCTATTTCGACAAAGGACAGCTCCGAGTAAAGCACAGGCTAGTATGGGCGCATTATTTAAAACACTCATTCTTTGGTGATTTCTTAGGAGGAATCTTCTTTTTTGTAAAAAATTGTTTTTGATTTGGTTTTTGATTTTTTCTAATAAGCAACCTCTCTGTTTGATATTTTTGATGAAGGCGCATGTGATTTCGAAGGAGAACTCCTACGGGAGCGAGTTTACAAATGAAGAACTCTAATTGAGGGACTATTTGCTGCTATTCTTTTTGCTGAGAATATCTACATTTTCAAGTGTCTTCAAGCGATTAGAAGAAGTCTCACTGCCTTCCAGAAAACAAAAGAACATGATTTCCTTGTTGAAACTGATTTTCATTATCATCTTGATTGCGCATCTGCTATCTTGCATGTGGATAAAGATGGGATTGGTGTAGAATCATGCAAGCGAAAACTCTTGGATGAAAAGTAGAAATCTAATCTCAGAAGATTGGTACACTCAATATATTGAGTCGTACTACTTTAACACTGTGACTATGGTCACTGTTGGGTATGGTGATATATTCCCTGTGACGAAGAAAGAATAATGTCTAAGCATAGGGATGATGCTCGTGTCATGCGGAGTATTTGCATATTCCATGAATACAGTCGGGAATATTCTGAGTGATATCTAAAGTGAATAGCTTCAAGTTGACAGAAATATGTCAATTATCAATAAATACATGTCCAAAAAGGCCATATCCAAGGTGACATAATCAAGAGTGAGAGAGTATTTGGGATATTACTGGAGGGAACAAAGTGAAGGAGATAGTGGAATAGAGTAGGAGATAATAGCCTCGCTGTCGGATGTGCTGAAGCAAGCACTAGCGAGAGAAGGGAATAAAATAATTCTCAACGATTCGAAGATATTCTCTAATAATTTTAGTGACAGCGTGATGACGAAGGTTATCCCGATGATTAAGGAGTAACGCTGCACTCCGGAATAGATTATATTTGAGGAAGGTGATCGAGATAGTTAATTTATTTATTTTGTGCAGAAGGGATCAGTGGAGTTCTTCATTGATGCAGAGGTGCATAACTAAAAAAGTAAGTGGACGATTGAGGTTATTTATGAATAGTTTGTACAAAATTGTTCTTTTTTCTGCTTTAACTTTCAAATCATCTTAAATTTCAATTTGTTTTGCCTTTTATTTTTTTAGAACCAAAGGTCTTGAAGGTACTCCACCAAGGCCGTAGCTTTGGAGAGTTAGGTTTTTTCACTGGAAACCCTAGGACGATGAGTGTGCGATCCAGAGAATTCACTACGTTGCTTCTCATAAGCAGATGGGATTTCGTGGAATTAATTAAGAATCACGATAAAGACTACGAATCCTTTTGCTCTCTTAAGGACAGTATACTTCTTTACAAGGACTATTCTGTCTTGGGGATGAAGTGCTTCTCATGTTTCAGTAACCATCTCATTCAAACATGCAACTATCTGCATGACATTCCGAATCATCGAAGGATAATACTCTAATTCTGCAAAAATGTCAGTTAACCCAGAGGGGTTTTCAGCAGAAAGGGGATACAATCAAAGAATGCTAAGCGCACCAGATAGATGTGTGATGATTGTTCGTGGAGGGTCTAAATTGATTACAAAGAACATATTGATTTACTGTATCAAGTCGATGGAGATGAAGAAGAATCGTCGAACAATTCGATGGAAGAAAATGAACAAGAAGAAGATGAAGATGAAGAGGGGATTTAAAAATGGGAATATGCAAACAAAGACAAAAGTTTTTCAGGTGAGCCAGATAATATTGTAGCTAATAGCAAGGGAATCACAGCAGATGAGTCAACTAATGTCGTTTAAAGTCGACATTTTTTGCATCCTTCTTTGACGAGCTTCGATAATTCGCCTTTTTCAAGAGAATCTCATTTGCGAGTCTCTTAGGAATAATAAGCATAATAATTACAAGCGCCTTCTCCAAAAATGCATCCATCAAATCGCCTATTAAACAACATAAACCTTTCGACAATCGATGAAGACTCTTAAGACATAGCACCCTTTTATGAGTAGCCTCAGATTATTCCAGGAAAAAGCATCTTTGAAAAGTAAAAGTACTATCCGTCTAGATTCTAAGAAGCTATCAAAGAAATTGAAAATAACAACAATTATGAAAGGAGAGAAACGCAGTTCGCTCATGAAGCTATAACCATCAACCTCAACAATAATAACTCATTGATCGATTACAACTCCCCTTAGCACACCAAAGAGCCCTCTAGAATGAAAGTAATGTTCACAAACCCTACTTTTACTCACACAAACTCCAATAGCGATCTTAGCTACAGACAAAAAAAAGGCAAAGGATTCCAAAAAACATCCACTTTCTTTGATTAAGCCTAACAAGAAATTGACTATGAAGACGACGGTGATGATCGCTATTCAAGGGTAACTAGCTTTGCTAACACGAATGCAGATAATAATCTAACATCTTAGAAACTAAAAGCACTTTAAAAATTCAAGAAAAAGTTAGCCCTTACAAAGAAAAATAGCAAGGAAAATGATTGTTCAACTAATATCTACAACAACAACAATAATAATAGATTCCTCCAAGACAATCTCTCTCGGTGTTAAACTCTCAACGTAGCTACTGTCTAAAAAAAGCAAAGCCTCAATGACTCTTTTCAAATGCAATGGAAGAAATTGCTCCTTGAAGAAAGTAATCTAAAGGAAATTCTTCTCAAGAATTCGCTGGAAAGCAAGCCGTAAGACGATGAGTTCGAAATCCAAAAGAATTTTAAAATATATTTTCCATTTAACAATCTGTCATATATCCTAGAGTTGTAGTTGATTCCGAGCTTCAAAGAGCGGGTTTCGAGACTTAGGTAAATTCCTTTTCTGAATCGCTCGCACATTCATAAAGGGGTGAAGTCTTCTGTGAATGGCTTGCAATCTCCGACACTGAAGAATAATTCAACTATGCGCTAAATAGTTAATAAGTTTCTCAAGAACGAACATGGATCGGAGAAATAAATCATTTTCCCAGTGGAAACGATTAAAACAGAGTAAAAGGATAAAGGAAATGACTCCTTTAGGATAACAAAGAACGGCAATAACTCTGAAGTAATATAACCACAGCCAATTGATAGACGAAATAGGCTCATTCCTAAGTCGCTGACCTGCCTTGATTCTCCCTTGGAACACATTCCTTCAAAGAAAAAAGATACGATTTCTTAAAAAACATCAAATAGTGAAAGAATCACAGTTTTTCTACCATCTATAGAGGATAAAAATCTCATCAGCAAATCGCTTTAACTTTCTTAAATACACAAGGAAGAACTTCCAAAAGTACCTATGGGAATAGCTGAGGTAGAAGGTAATTCTATTCAGCTAGACTGTTCAGCTACATGCTCACTGAGAGATGACGAATCGTTTTATCTTCCTCCAATTCAGTAGAGTTCGACGACAAAACAATTGATTTAATTTCAGTGAATTAACTACTGGGTACATTAATTGTTTTTGTCTTTTCAATTAAAGTCATACCTTTCATTAAAGATACAAAAAGATGTTAAAGTATTTGTAATGTAAGAGAAATAAGAAACATTCTAAATTAATCCATTTGATGTAAGGGGGAGATGAAGTTAAAATCAGAAATAATATAGCTAAAGATCATTGAATAGCTGGTATTTTTTGAAACAGAGAATTCTATGCATACTTGTGCTAGATTTCACTTTTATTTTTCTTTTGTTTTGCTGTATTATTTTCAGTTAATTTAAATACTTCCCCTTGACATCGTATTAAAATAGTAGTGAATTTGTATTTAGTTTAAACAAAAATAATTTCTGTGGGAGAAACCAACACACTCACATAAGTTAGTTTTAAGTAATCGAACCTTCGATAATACTGACTTTCAAATAGTTCTCACACACTTTCTCTCTCTCTCAAAAAACTTATTTATTTAACTTTACTATTATTGACCAGATAATCCATATACTAAGTATCTTCTCTCATTGGTTGCGAGAACCATAGATAGAATGACTGAAAGGAGATAGATTTGCTTGCAGAGTGTCTCCTAAACTAATGAACTGCCTAAAACAGAGCAAATTGATCAATCTCACGATGAAGATCAAAACCATCATCGCAGTAAATTCGAAGAGATCTTATTCAAGATGAAACTCAAGTTTTTTGCTCAGCGCCTCATCAGCTAGACATCTTCGAGAATGTTTAAAAGCCTTTAACCAGCGTAATATAAGATAATAGGGGATAAGGCATGGGATGAAGATACTGAGTCTAAAAATAAAAAAATTAGAGGTGGCATATCTGGATTTCTTATCAATAAAGCAAGTAGCTTAAAGAGAACTCTAAGTGACGTTACTGAAGATGCCCATGGCAGAAATAACTTTTCTTCGTTTATTGTCCTGCAATATATCTCATAATTTCTTAGGATCATCGACAGGAAGATTATCATATTTGATCCGAGCAGTTTCTTCAAAGTTAGCTGGGATATTATTTCGATAATCTTGCTTTCTAGCTATTTTTTTCTGATCCCATTTTTCATCACATTTGCTTCACTGAAGAAAGAAGTGCTTTTCAAGTTAATTATTTACTCAGTGCCAATCTTTGTTATCAGCGATTTCTTAGTAAAAGCAAATACTGGCTGCTATTAAAAAGGTAAGTTAATCATGCAGCGAGATGCATGCTTCAAGCAAGTTTTTAGGAAACATTGGAAAATCGATCTACTAATTTTTGTCTCCTTCATGGTAAAACAAGAGAGAAAAAAATATGTAATTTTTTATTTACATAAAAAACTGTTTTTCTTAAAATATTTAAAAATAACTTATTTTCTCACAGGTTTACTTGAGACTCCAGTTGAAAGAAGATTAATCTAGAACGATTGATATTCTGCTGGTGACTCTCGTTGGGAAAGTTATGCCGTTCCTATCGACTTTAAATAAACTGGAGGAATTTTCTTTCTTTAGCAAGCGTTCCAAAAACGTCATAGCCTTGTTTAAATTGATCTACACAATCATATTAATTGCACATATTCTATCTTGCATGTGGATAGCTGTAGCAGAGATTTAAACCTAAAAAGGCAGTGAAACGTGGCTTAAAAACAAATCATTTTATGATATGTAATGGCATGAAGTTTACATTGACTCGTATTACTTCACAACTGTGACAATGGTGACTGTTGGATTTGGTGATATTGTGCCTCTCACAGAAGTTGAAAAAATAGTCTGCATTATATTTATGATCTTCTCCTGCGGTGTCTTTGCATATTCCATGAACACGATAGGGTCGATATTAGAAAGTTTCAATGAGTACTAGCAAAGAATCTAACACAATATGTCGATTATCAATGCTTACATGAGACGAAAGAGTATTGGAAAGCAAACACAAAGCGCTATTAGGGAATATTTAGATTACTACTGGAAAGAATAAAGTGAACGAGATCAAGAATAAGAGGATAAAATCATAGGACTTCTTTCAGAAAATCTTAGAGAATAATTGTAAATGGAAAGCAAAGGAGTCGCTTTGAAGAAATCTGCAGTTTTTAGAGATAATTTCAGCGAGGAAACGAGATTAAGGATCGTTCCGCTAATCAAAGAATATAGGTTCACGCCTGAATAAATCATCAGTTTTCAAGGAGAAGAAGATGATTGCTCGATTTATTTCATTGAGAAAGGATTAGTTCATATTCTTTTTGAGACAGAGACCCACAACAGTAACACAAAAACAGCTTCAAACTAACATTTGATGCTTCATTGTTACTCACTTTAATTTCATAAAATTATTTGAAATAAATACAGAACAGATTCATGTTGCAACACTAGGAGTGGGATAATCATTTGGGGAAATTAGTTTCTTCACAGGACAGCCTAGGACAGCGACCATCCGTTCGAAAGAATTCACAACTTTGTTGATGGTTAAGAGAATCGATTTTTTGGATTTGATAAAACACTCTGAATAAGATTATGAATAATTCTGCACAATCAAGGATTATTTATCACTTTATAATGATTTTTCGCTGATCATGTCCGCTGCATTTCTTGTGGATCTCTAAATCATCAGTTACTAGCATGCCCCTATCTTCATTTTATTCCCAATGATGCCAAACTTCGAGGGAAATTCTTAAGACAAATAAATTAAGAAAGAAAGCTATTTGCAAGAAAAAATGAAAGACGACATCACGCATATGCTTCAAATGCACTCATTAGCCTCAACGCATTTGAGTATAAATTCAATCATCAATAATCCTTAAGTATCAACGATGGCTAGATCGATTTCACTTCTAACGAAGATGACTTCTAAAACTAGCTAAAAGATGTAGAATCTCGTTATGCACGAGAAATATCTGCTGAAAACAATATATCCTTTAAAAAAAAGAACGATTAATCTCCATTATCTCCTCCATCTCGGTTTTACTTGCATTAAGAAGATTGCGTAGTCGATTCTAACATTCTATCTTCCGTTCAAGGAGAGTTTTCCTTCAAAGGACCATAATCAGATATGTCTAATAATTTTCTCATGGATGACTAAAAAATGTATAAGACTATTCCGAATGAGAAAACAAGAAGAAAACGAGCTACAAGTGCTAGCAGAGAGTATAATATTAAAAAATTAGCTTTTGTTTCAAGAAAATCCTTGAAGAAATTTTTTTTTTTGGGTGGAAATCAGTGAAGATAACGTTTCATCTTTGGTATGCTCGAAATTGATCAAACAAGGTACCCTTGCGGATAAATCTCAGGGAGAATTTTGGAGACACAATGGAGAGAATTTAATGCATTTCTTCCACAAACAAGACACAGAAGATATTTATTTAAAACAACAATCTTCCTCATCATCGAACGAAAAGTCTTTTTAGATGGCTCCTAACAGATAAGTTTTTGGGAGCACTTAAAACTGTAATTTAGAAGGAAGCTTAAATATCCGTTTTAAATTGATAACCTTACTGAAACAAATGTATGATCTTCTGTCAGATTCCACTGGCTATATGATTTCTTCCTCGATGTCACCTGAAATATAAATCCAATAAGCAAGTGATCATAATGGAAAAGAAAACAACTTTCGAGGAGTAGGAGATTTGAAAAACTTGGCTAACCATGAAGGTATTTAGTAGCCCACTGTTAAGTCTGCAGTGACAGCAACCTCGAAAGTGAATTTTGCAAGGGAATAAAGGATCAATTAAATTAACTCTAATATGTGGAATATTACAGAAAAAGACAGAATAAAGAAGAAGAAAAACGAAACAATTTACGAAGAATACTCCGTAATGAACAATAACATCAACACGCATACTTACACTAATAACAGAAAATCTGCTTAACAATCCTAAAATGGAATGAATTTGAGTTTCTATGAGACTGAGATCTTCGATGTGATGAAAGATTTTGTTTATTATTTTCCTTTAAACAATCTCAGCCATTATCTGTCAGTCTTCAGGATGACAACAGAATAGCAAAAGAAAAAGCTCATCCGCCATCATGCTGATAATCTAGCTACGTTCAAACTCAATCAGACGACAGCTGTTAATAACAAAAAACTTAAGAGATAAAATCTCATTTAACTTCCAATTTAATAGATCCTAAAGTAAGATCACATGCTGAAACCAAATTAAAGCCCAAAAACTGATTCACTGACTGGTAGTGTTCTTTCAAAGCAAGTCATGGGACCGCTAAAGAAATCTCCTTCAAATAGTAATAACCTTAACTCTCCTCAAATGGAATATTCTAAAAAAGTAGATTAGCAGTCATTAAGGAGAATCTCAACTTTTTCTGGCTATTGCTCTTAATTGCAACTGCCTTAACATTAGAATCCAGGGGATTCTATCCTAAAGTAGCAAGGGTAAACACTCTTTTTGCCTAATATTATTTTTTTATTTTTAATAATATTATTATTTTCAAACCCAGCGACACTCCTGCACAAAGACATACTTCCCAAGCTGAAAGATTCTTCAACGCACCAAATCCAGTAACCAAATCGATATATTTTCGAGAAAGCGGTCAAGTTCAGGGTTAGAATTTATTATAATCTGAAGATCTGGAAGGTTCCACTTCTTCCCAAACAATTCCAATAACCATAAATTAGAGTTTTTTCAACTAAAGTGGTTATTAAAATGAAGAGGTTTAGAATGTCTTATCAGAAAATATTTAAGAGCCTTTCTCGCCTTCGATTCACATTTAATGCCCATCTATGCCACTGGATAGTGAAGATCTAGAAGTTAAAACTTATTTTCCTTCACAAGTAAACTCGATACAGAGCATTGAATATAAAATAGCTATCAAGCCATCTCAGTTACATTGAATAGACAGATTAGATGAGAAACAGCATTATTAAAGTATAATTTTATTAGAAAAAGAACAATGATTTTATTTATTAGAAATTACATTTTTAAAGATAATTTTAAATTAATCTCATTAAAACTTGATTATAATTGATTAGTAAATCTAGAATTCTAAAAATTGTAAGATTTTTTACCTAAATGAAATGATAATAAACTTCAAATTATTTAATTGTAATATTATAATAACAATATTTTTTGGTCAAACAAAAAAACTATCCAGAATACTTCCCAATTAAAGCGTTTCTTTTAAGAAAACAAAAACAAAACAAAAAGGAGAAACACTGAATAATATTACAAGGCCCAATTAAATAATCTTAAAACATAATTCTTTACCCTGATTAACGAAAGCTATCAAGATTTTTCAAAGCTAGTAGTTCCTATTATTTTTTGTTGTTGTAATTCAGTGTGAATCACATATGCAAAACCGCGATGGAAAACGCCCTTCTAAAGGTCGAGAGTCGATTTTATAAAATTAACTATATTAAATTGAAGCATCTGGAACAGAATTTTCAGCTTCAAGAGATTCTAAAATCATCAATACTTCTCAAATGAAGCTGCCTGTGCCTGGAAAACTAGAAAGCACCATGGAGCGATACCTGCATAAAAAGAGTAGGACATTAACAAAAGAAGTGAAAGCCTTAGGAAAGATAGAGCTTGAAGACTAGGAAGCCAAAGATGAAGAATCCGGGGATGCCTACATTAAAAATAAGATCCCACTATTTAACGAGATGATTTAAGCGATTAAGTTTAAATTCATGGCTCACAGATTGCTGAGTTCGACAAGATCGTTCATGTACAAGAACTTAACGCTCAATTAATTTAATTAAATTGATGACAAGGCCTGGTCAGCAGAATCTTCATCCAAAAGATAATCGAAGTAAATAAAATAGCAGAACAATCTTGTAGACACCAAAGACAATTATCATCGAAGCCAAAATTTTAAGCAAGAAACAGGTGACAACTTAGCTTAAAGAAGCTTTTTAGGTAGATTGAAGAAGTTCTTCAGAAAATCTTGGATTCACAAATTTGCTAAGTATCTAGACAAGAAACTTCCTGTTTTGGAGCCTACATCTTTAAAAAAAATAACATGGGATTTTATTAATGTGTTTGGAATGCTAATCTATGCAATTTAGATACCGATTTTTGTGACATTCAGCGAGCACAGCCAAAGTCTTATTCACTGGATCATTATCATGTCAGTGCCTCTGCTAGTATTACTTGATCTCATTTTCTGTCTCAACACTGGCTGTTACTACAAGGGGGGTCTAATAAAAAAGAGAGGTGAACTATTTCGAATCAACTTTCACAAGGCTATCATTCCAAATCTTGTCATCATTGCATCATATGCAGTAAATTAAAACTATCTTGCAGAATAGATATAACAGCTTTGATTTTTTTTGGTTTGTTTAACATTTTGTCCAGTTGTTCGTCGCATTGAAATTCTCTTCTCGAAATGTAAAGTAAGAAGGTAGCACACAATGGACCAATATCCTCCTTGTAACGTTGATCATGAAACTGCAAGATTTTAGTATGATAGTCTCCAAACTTCAGGAGCACACAATTATAACCAAAAAATATCGAAATATCATTGGCCTTTTCAAGCTTATCCTCACTATTGTCTACATCGGGCACTTGATTGCTTGTCTCTGGATAAATGTAGCTCAGATTGAATTAAATGCCAATAAAAAAACTTGGCTGAAAGAAGAAGCTGGAGAAAGTTTCTTGTGGTACTCCCTTTACATAAAGTCTTTTTATTTTACAATGGTGACAATGACTACTGTTGGTTATGGAGACTATGTACCTGTGAATGAAGTTGAGCGCACTGTAGCAGTGTTTATCATTGTTTTTTCTTCAGGCGTGTTTGCTTATTCCATGAATACAATTGGATCCATTCTCCAAAGTTTCAATGAATACAATGTCAAAAAGTCTCGGAACGTGTCAATCATCAATTCGTACATGACAAGAAAAAATGTGAGCACGTAGATGAAGAATTCCATTAGAGAATATCTTGATTTCTATTGGCAGGAAGAGAGTGAGAGAGACCAGGAATCTGAAGAAAAAATTATCAATTTATTATCAGATAATTTAAAAAAGAACTTGCTTGTAGAATCGAAGAATGTAGTTCTGAAGAAATCAGCGATATTTAGGAATTATTTTTCAGATGATGTTAAAGAAAAAATTGTACCTTTAATCAGGGAATACAGATGCTCACCTGAGGAAATCATTTGTCTAGAAGGGGAGTAAGATGATTGCTCAATATATTTTATTGAGAAAGGTTCTGTGGAAATATTCATTGAATCAAATAGTCTGAAATAAGGTACAAAAACAAAGAAAAATAATCATGATTTTATGGCAAAAATAATGATAAATAATATTTTGTATTTTTTAAGGTTTAAAATCAATAGCATCTTTAGGAAAAGGTTCCAGCTTTGGAGAGGTCAGCTTCTTCACTGGAAAAGCGAGAAGCGCAAATATTAGATCTCGAGAGTTTACAACACTTCTTATTTTGAATAGGGAGGAATTTCTTTAGATCCTAGTGAATTACAAAGAAGATTATGAAAAATTCTGCATGATTCGAGACAGTCTAGATTTTTATGATAACTATTCACTCATCAATCTTTCATGTCTCTCTTGCCAATCTGAAAGCCATTAGATCTATAAATGCCCATATTCTCATTTTCAAGCTAATCATAGCAGACTTCGATAACTTTTCTCATTTTGTCCGAATCAAGAAAGAGGAAAATATTCTAGAAAATAATATCGCAGAAGTAACTCAAGATTCAATAGAAACACTGTCAAAAAAATTGCAGAAGGTTACTAAGAAGAACATGATGAATCCATAGATTACCTTAATTGGCTGGCATTTGAAAAAGAAAATATTAGTAGAAGTAATATTGAAGACTCAGAAAATGATGAAGATATTGATGAAACTGGCAAGGATAATAATGACTTGCTTGGGGGATAATTCAGTGTAAATGTGAATTATGTGTCTCCAAAGAATAAAACTATTGACGAAATATCTGAAAATGAAGAAGAGGAAAACAAGCATATTCATTACTCAAATACGGAGGATACTTTTTAAAATGAATTGAGGGAATAAAAGATGAAGAAAATTATTGCTAGTTAGAGTCAAAAAGACTTTGCTATTCCCGAAGAAGATGATGAAGGCGAGGGGATTGATGAAATGTTCTAGGATCCTTTTAGCAGAGAATAAAACATCCTAGCAAATACAAGAAATATCAATCACGCACATTTCAATTCCATGAATATAAGTTCATCAGAATAAACTAATAAATGGGTTGAAGGGAAACATCAAGGAATTAATGAAAGTATCAACAAGAAATAGAAGATGCCAGTGCACCCTACGTCTTTAGAGTAAAAAAAATAAATCATAAATTGATAAACTTTTATTTTGACTGCTTTTTTATGTTTTACATAGTTCATTTGAGGATAGAGACATCAAGAAACCTTTTTCCATTGGCAAAGATATCAAAACTAACAATCTTCTTGCCTTCAACAATAATACCCCTGAGAGAACTTAACGGATACCATACCAGCAAACAGTCAAAAAAGAAGATCCAATTCCAACGAGGAAAAAGGAAAAACGGAGATCAAATAAAGTTATTTTGTAGATGTCTGGAAAGCGAATCGAAGCATTACGAGCCTTAATGGGAAATAGTTTCTCTTAGCCAAATCATATTTTTGATTCTGGGATAACAGTTCCAAGTTCTCCAAAAAGATCAGCGTTGAAAGTTAATGCTAGCAGATCTTAGGGAAAGCGTTGTACTCTTGTGGGAGGTGATAAGAAGAAAATGACTTTTTTTAACAAATCTAGGGGAGCTGGAGGAATAGTTGGACTGTCAAGTCTGAACAGTAATATCAATAAAGATATGAAATAAAGTGAATCTAGAACAGCAGACTTTAAGAAAATCAAAACTCAAATGAATTACAGCAACAACATTGAAGGATTGGAAATGGAAGAAGAAGATCTAGAATAATTGTTGAAACTAGAGTAGCAAGCAGCTGAGTATGTTGAAGACAACTTTGATGTCATGTAGAATTTCATAAATTATTTTCCTTTAAACAATGTGGATTATCAAATCGAGTTACTAGGGATGACAAAATAAGAGAAAAGAAGAAAAATGATATGGAATTCATACAGTGCATCAAGTGCTGCTAGAGTAGCTAGATAGAAAGCGAGTGAGCCTCCCAAGAAGAAAACGACCATGTTCGGCTAAACTAATAATGCGCCATCACAAATAATTGAAGAGAAACGAAAAAGCAGATTTTTTGGAGGAAGCCCCAAATCGAAAAAACTAACTTCTTTGTCATCATATACTTATATTTAAAACCTAAAATCAGAAAAAGAAGAAGGGATTTCTCCTTCATAATTACCTACAACGCAATAATCACTTAGCTAGAATCAAAATATGCATCCTTTACTTCCTCCTCTTTCTCTTGCATCTATTGACTCTAGCAAAAAATTAACCTACTAGTTCTCCAAAAGAATTGTTATTAAAAATGATTCAGAAAGCACAAAAACTTCAAATAAAACTAACTATCAATTATCGTAACCAGCTCTTTATCCGCTTTCACTGAACTCTCTTAAATAAATCAAATTCCAAGAGTCCAACAGCAACTAGATATCCTCAGAAGATAATTACAATTTTATGTCTTTCAATTAAACAACTCAAAATCTTGAAGAAAAAAATTAAGAAAACATTTATCATAATTAATAAACGACTCGGCAAGATTCATCATATTTAGATTCACTAATTAGCTCTAAGTTATCAAATCCTAACTGTCCTCCGTCAGATTCAACATCTAACGAGTTTAATCTACGTTCAAAGAGAGTTGCATATCGCTAAGAAGATGATGGAAATAATCATATTCTGCCAGTAGATGATTCTCGACGAATACTGAATGATACTGAACTTGAAACAAGCCAATTGAATGTTTCCCACATTGAAGATATTGAGCAGAGAGATAAATTAAATTCTTGTTTGGGGGTAGAAAGATTCTGAAAAGATTAATTTGTTCGTGGAGATAATTAATTTGTAAATATTTTTTGTATCTAATTGGCTCTTTCGTCAGTGTAACCTTGGAATAACTATTTGGAAGGCGAAGGATTTCTTACATAATAAGTGATTTAAGGCTTCTCAAGGAAATAAGTTATCAGAATTGTTTTTTATGATAAATTATTATTTCAAGCAAAAAAAAAGCCAAAAACAATACTTAGAGAGCAACCTCTCAGCTGGGTGAATAAAATCCCTACAAAAATTATGGCATAATTAAACAAGTTAAGCTGCACAAGAGCCAACAGAGAACAATAAAAAGATTAAACTGATTAACTTACTCCACAAATTACTTGAAATAAAAAATCATTAGTAATTTATTTTTAGAAATAGGTTTAATAACACTCCTCAGGATAAGCACAAAGATAGTTACTGCAGGTAATGTTCTTATTTCAAACTTTAAAGGAATATGAGAGAAAATTAGAATTGAAATCCTAGCAAATTGAATCAAAATGTAATGAAATATAGCTACAAAGAAACTTAATTGCAATAAATATTGTTAGTAGAGATGAAGAGAAATTACTCACTCTCGCTGGTTGTTTTGCTGTCAAGAAATAGAAGTGTTCACTTAAATTTGGCTGCAAATAACTTTAAAGAAAGTTTATTGTTTTTTTCTTCACAATTTGAAAGTATTTTCATAATAAATTACCATCAAATTGTCAATTAAATTACCATTTCAGGAACCTAAAAAAACCCCATAAGAATATAAGAATGTCATGTTGGGAATTCTAAATGGCATGTAGTTTGTTTCAAGTATTGCATGTGTAATGATAAGAAACAAAAGAGAACTAATTAAACTAATCACTACACTTTATCTGTGTGCGTTTATTACGAAGCACCCCTAATCAAGTTTGTTTGATAAAGCACCTAAGACTTGAATATCCCTCCAAGTTATTAACTTGATTAAGAATAATTAGAAAAAAGGGTGCTGAAAGTAGAGCCACTTTTCTTGTTCTCAGCGATAATCAAAATATCTGATCATAACTCTGGCAACAATGTCTCGAGCTCCAAATGACACCACAGAAGAAGGGTTGATAAATTTCTCTAGCTAAAGACACGTTTAACGTTCATCTAATAGAGACAGGCCTTCGTTGTTTCTGTAATCCAGTGGGAGAGAGCAAGAAGATCTCCTAAGAGGATGGAATTCTCCATTCATGCACAGAGGAGAGAGTTCTCCGTTTCCCAGTGCAGGAGCATCAGTAGGGCGATAGAGTATCCTCGATCAAAAGGAAAAGTCAGATAGATTATAAAATAAAGAAGTAAAAGAAGGATTAGAACTTGAGAAATCTCTTAAAAAAGAGGTAAAAAGAATGAGTTTGATGCAGATAATTTTCAGTATGAAATTGAAGATGCTCGCTTAGCGCCTGGTGCACTAATTAAAATCCCGTATGTACCTCAATCTAACTCCGTTTTAGTATCGACTAATAGATGATAAAAGTTATGTGTAGTAGAATGGATTGTCTACATTGATGAATCATCGAAATCGAACAATTTCCATAGTGAAATCGAGAAACAGTTTTGGAAATGGTGATGATAATAAACGTGCTTTGACACTCAAGAACTTAAAGGGAGAATAGACTTACATGCCTGATTACTAAGAACAAGAGAATGAAGAAAGTAATTATCTCCTAATAAGGATTATTTAGCGCACATTTTGTAGTTTGGAAGCTCAGAAATTTTTTCACCAGTTAAGTCTATCAATTCCACTATTCCACCCAAGTTCAATTTTCAAGATATTCTGGGATTTTGCGAGTATGTGCTTGATTGTGTTCTTTCTCATAATGATACCGATCTACGTCACGTTCTTTGATCAAATCAACACCAGACTAAATCATGTAACTTGAAATACAATTGTTAAAACAATTCTTATTCATGTTTGCTCTTATTTTTGGATTAGCTGGTGATTGTCCTTGCTCCATGCTATGTATTCGTGGATACATTAATAAGTATCAATTCTAGTTACTATGAAAAAGGGTTACTCATCAAACGGAGAAGATTTATTATTGCTAATTATTGGAAAAAATATTCGGCTACAGAATTCTTTATCATCACAGTCAGCATCGTAAAAACAAAACCATAGTTCTCTCTTTCAAATATTCACAAAAATATTCTTTTTGGAGAAAATAAGAGTTTGTCCTATTCATTTAAATCTCTTCCAAGAATAAATTTGAAAAAGCTTATTTGCTTTCTTGTTATTCACTTAGATTCATCTGCTTTAAGTTTATGAGAAGAACTCCGGTTCTTGGACAAGATTTCTTCTTCTTGTGTTCATCTTGAAGATTTAGAACTGCGCATCAATATTCAGAAAATTTGAGGAACTGTTCATCTCAAAAAGATCACATTAAATTATGGATCTTATGAAATTGATCTCAGTTATTATGATAATCGGTCATTTTATATCCTGTCTATGGCTCTTAATTGCTCAATTTGAGGAGTAAATAGGCGAAGAGAAAACTTGGATCAGTGGAAGAATCTTTTCTGGAAATTAATGGTCATACAGATACATTGAAGCATTCTACTTTTCGATGGTAACCATGGTCACAGTTGGTTATGGAGATGTGCTTCCTATCACACCGATAGAAAAAACTACCTGCGTGATTCTCATGCTTGTTTCCTGTGGTATTTTTGCTTATTCCATGAATACAATCGGACATATCTTAGAGAATTTTAATTAAGAGGAGCTGATTATCTCCAAGAAAATGCATATTATCAACACTTATATGAGTAATAAGAACGTGAATAAACGCATGCAATATGCGATTAGAGAATATCTTGATTACTACTGGCGAGAAGCAAGTGAACGAGACTAAGAAGCTGAAGAAAAAATCATCGGATAACTTTCCGATCAGCTAAGAGAAAACCTCTTGATTGAAGCAAACAAAATTGTCTTGAAACAATCATCCGTTTTTAGGAAAAACTTCAGCACTAGGATTAAACAAAGGATGATTCCTCTGATTAGGGAGTACCGCTGCACACCTGAGGAAATAATCTGTAACGAAGGAGATGTTGATGATAGTTCTATTTTTTTTATCGAGAAAGGTTCAGTTTAGTTCTTCATTGATATATCCGATGGTACTTCACAGACAAGTAACAGCAACTTTATGAATAAATGGATTTCTGAAAAAAACAAAGAAAAATAAAAGAATATGTATAAAAATGAAATTTTTGTTTTAAAAAAGAGCAGACACCGTTGATAACTCTACGACAAGGTGACAGTTTCGGAGAATTGAGTTTCTTTACTGGCTTGCCAAGATGTTCATCAGTGCGCTCAAAAGAATTCACTACACTTTTGATGATCAAAAGGGAGAATTTCATAGATCTTCTAAAACAATTTCCTGAAGATTTCGAGCAGTTCATGGCTATCAAAGATAGTCTCTGTTTGTATGAAGATTACTAGATTTTAGATATGCACTGCTATTCATGTGGTAGTTCTCAGCATTTAGTCTATCATTGCCCCTTTATTCACATGAAATCAAATGTAGAAAAGATTATTTTTTTATACAACAAAAGTCCTAACCAAGAGCGAAAAACGTACGAAAGGATCAGATAACGAAAGCAGAACTCCATAACTGGAGGCATAGAATACAACTTAGAATGCGCTAGAGAGTTGATATCATAAAATAATGATCACTAAAATGTGTTGCTTTATATTGAATAAAATCCAAATTCATATTTGAAATCGCATCAAAACTCTAAAGTCAAGCTCTCAGCACCTATCCTTTCCAACGAAGCATTTGATAAAGACTCTCTTTCTTCCTTTTAATCTGAAGAAGACAATAAAACGTCAGTTTCAATGAGGAATTAGCAGTAATTTTCTGTGAAAAAAAGATCTAAGTTTATTAACAGTGTCTCAGACAATGAATTAAGCATGGAAATATCAAAACAACAGCTACAACATAATTAGTAGACTCCTCCTGTTAGCATGTTGATTTCGGAGGAATACTCCCCATAATAAAATCAATTCAGCAAAGATTCTTTTAATTAGCAGGGGCAAAGAAGAAAATCTCGTAGAGTTACGAACTTGCTACAAATGGCTGAAGTCAAAGAAGAAGAGGAAGGTGAAGAAAGATCACATTAAAACAACAACAATATGTAACAATCAAATGAAAAGAATCGGGTTATTTTTATCTTGAACTTTGTTTTTTCTTCCTAAAATTGTAGGTTTCCAAGGAGGAGAAGCATGTATTACGATGATGGGCATTAGCAATAATAGCAACAATCATCTTCAATAAGCAATCCTCTTTATGGTAAATATTTCTAAGAAGAACCAAATCTTCCAACGTCTTAAGGTACAACTCCTTCGAATAATCTTCGACACGTTGCTCATTCTTAAAACACAGCCCCAAAACTAGAGAGCTCAGCGATTTCAAAAGCAAACCCCTTTTCAGTTTAAGCTTAGCTACCTTAACAAGTTCAAACAAGGACTAATTCATTGTAAAATCAAGTTGCAGAGCTACTATCGATACTACGAGGAATTTTACCTAATAATTATTCCAAAAATTCCCGAATTCCCAGATTTACTTAATAAACTAATGCAACAGCGAATAGCATTAACAGCAATCTAAGTATTCAAATGGTTCCGCTAAGAAGAGGATCGAAGTTCTTTTCTTCTACTTCATAAACCCCCTCAAATATTGAATATTTCAAATAACAAACCGAAAACACTGCAGACTAGCAAAACAATCTGCCATAAATCCTCGGCGCAGGCGAATTCTGTGAGAATATGCCATACTTTGATGTGATGAAGAATTTTGATATTTATTTTCCATTCAATAATCTCGTGTACTAGCTCAAGTTGATGGGCGTCAATAGAGAAGAAAAGCGTAGTAAGATGCTAAGAAGCCACTATATGAATCAATAGACTATGAAATGCCATGTTGACTCCCCACTGACGACTATTTCTCGTTTTGGAAATAACAACAATATCATCAACAACAGCAGGTCTAGCATTCAGAAAGTAGTGATCAAATATTAGCGAGAAATGGAAGAGCAGGAGAATTAAACTGTCTCAGATTTAAAGAAAAGTAAGTTTCATACTTCAACTAAGATAGGCTAAGGTGCTCCAGTTGACTCTTCCATCGAAGGATCTTCTACTTTTAAAACGCTCAATCTCATTAACTTACATAGAAACAGCGCTTCTTTGAGTGCTGGGCTAAAAACTTCTAATAAATTATCCTAAAATTTCAAAGCTCAAATGAGTTTAAATGATGAGTTAAAAAATACTAATCCAAAGCAGTAGCAAACAGTGTCATTGGAAAGCTTCTCTGAGTAGGCTAATATTCCTCTAAGTGTTATGTTTTCTAGCAGCAATGACTAGATATTTAAGGATCCACTGTTATCGATCGATTTGCATTCTGATATTTTCAAGGTATTAACTGATACAGGGTAAAAGAATAATAACTTCGTTGATAAGGAAGAAGACACTAAAAATGGGATTCATTTCATATAACCTATGCTGTTTAACCAAGATCAGCGGAATTCGAAATCCATAGGCTCAGCGAAATAGCATTCATTTGATCGCAATGAATCCAATAACTTTTAGGGATTTTTATTAACACATAACCATTCTGAGAATCTTTAATAATATGATTAATACAATGACTCTATTCTCAAAGAACTATCTCCGATTAGCAATGAGAAGAAACAAAAATAAGATGATACAGTTAACTAAGAATTTGAGAGTTTCAACATCTTTGATTCGTCTGATTCTTCGATTCAGAACATTAATGAAATCAATAACTTGTCACTTGCACATAAACCTAAAAAACATCCATTGATTATCCATCCTATTATTGAGAATTAGTCGTCTATTTCTGTGGATAATTGAGAGAGAAAAGCTTAAAATTTCATAATTTGAAGGAGAGTTTGGTAATACTATCTCAAATTTATTACCTCTGTTGTATGTAGTTCTTTTCGACTATTTCATCGAATCTATAAAATTGTCATATTTTGTTCTCACCAATAAAAAAATAATTTGATTCTATCTCTCTATTTCTTTACTGCTCTTAGTTATTGTCGAAAAGTATAGTGTTTGTAATTAAAAGTAATGAATTAAATAATAAAATTGTAAGGGGTGATGATGATTATTCTGATGAAGTGAAAATAGACATTACATACAATCTTTCAAAAAAATAGAAAAAAAACAAGAATTGATTTTATTAGCAGTAGCAGGAGTGAAAACAACAAACGAGAGATAAAGAAAAGAAGACAAAGTAGTCACTTAGAAATATCAGTAAAATAAGATCACTCAGCAGGACCATTAACAGAACAAAAAACATTATTAGACTCTCCTTTGATTTTACACAAATGGCTACAAAAAACATACCTTTTTTCGCTAAGAAAAACCAATATTAAAATCTAAAAGTGAAAATGAAATCAGGTCCAGATGTGATCCTCAAGCAAGAAATTGGATAAGGAGCGTTTTCTAATGTGTATTCCACTTCGAATGAGCATTTAGTTGCTAAAATCATGAATCTATCGTTCGAACCAGCATTGCTTTCTTTCACACAAGAAAAAAAATTCTTAGAATAACTCGATAAGCATGACCATCTAATCGAATTTGCGTCAGCCTAAAAGATCTAAATGAACTCTGGATCATTTGGAATCCTACTCATAGAGAATTGTCCAAAAGGTTCGCTCGTAGAAATCATGGAGAAATCCCCTAAACAATAACTTTCGGAATAGTAAATCCTTCGAGTTCTCTACGAAGTGTCACTAGGTTTGGATCATATTCATCATAAAAAGTTTGTGCATCGAGACATTAAAATAGAAAATATTCTCTTTGCTGAGGATGGGAAGTTTAAAATTTGTGATTTTGGATCAATGACAGAGAATATTGTCAAGCGAATCGGTGATGTAAACGTTTAAGATTTAGAAGATGAAGTCAAAAGGAATACTACTCCAATGTATCGTGCACCAGAATAATCCGAACCTTCGCTATTTAGAGACTGGCCACTTGCTGAGAAAGTTGATATTTTTGCATTAGGTGTCATGGGATATATTCTATGCTACAAAAAACCTCCTTTTGAGTCTGCACTTGGTGCGATTTCATGTTCAACATATTGGCCAGATCTTCCAGTGACTACAGAAGAATTTCAATCTCTCCTGAAGAAAATGTTGTCCCCCAACCCAAATGATCGACCATCAGCGAAGGAAGTCGGAGAAATTATTATAAACGATATGAAATTCGATTATGAGAATGAAGGAATAGTTGACAAGGTGATTTTCAAAAAAGGAAACGATAAAGAAGCAAAACCTAGTTTTTTTTCAAAATTCGAGAAAATGATTGTAGGTGCATTCTACGACACTCAAGGATGGAGTAAGCATTGAGAAAGAACAATAATTAAAATAATTTTGAAGTCGTTATCGAGAACGCAATGAAACCATTGATAATTAATCTGACTACTGAATTCTAATTCTTTGTTTGTATTTGTTTTTATTAAGTAAAGGGAGCATTGTTATATGATGAGTATGGTCCGAAGCAGAAATATGTCCGTAAATTATTGTTAAAAGCATGGTAAAAAAGAGAAAAAACTGATAAATTTTACATCCTGCTCTACAACACCTGGTCGAAGGAGAGTAAGTCGAACACTATTGCAAACTTAAAAATCCTCATTCTCTTGCATAATTACTTCAAGAAAGGTCCACCTGAAGCAATGTTCAGTAAATCTTCCAGAAAAATCAAACCTAACACTATTATCCAAGAAATCCTCTAAACTTGGGAGAAAATCCTCACCGACACGAATGCGGTGAACAATAACAACTCTGACTAAAAACGCAGCACTTTCTCATCTAAACTCATTGTAAATATGTCTAAGTTGCTCCTAGCCAAACTCAAGCTAAACGAGCAGTATTCAACTTTCATTGAAGGCAATTTTTCCTTGAATCCATTCCTGCAGAGCGTGAGTGGAAATTTCAAATCATTAGACCCTTAGATGCTCTTTGATCTCTTTGATTATCTTGCTAATCTCCTGCGATTCACTGCATCTAATTTACTCCAAGTTGGTCATTTATGGAATATCTAAGCTTGCATTGCACTGTCAATGTTAGATGAAATGTACTGCTTGATTTGCTTGATCGTCCATCTCTATCATACATTTAAAGTCTCCACGAACTTCGAAAGTTCAAAATTTGATTCATCTCTAATCATCCCTTTTGTCAAGGAGCAAGATTCTAGATTCTCCAAGATGTATGGCTAAGTCAGTAAATTCGCAAAACGCTGCTCATAAATCACTGAAACAGCTACCCAAGTTGCTTCGGTGATCCCCAGACTAAGCCCAGATGTGATTACGTTCATTGGCGAGGATTAGATTCTCACCGATCAACAGGATTAGTTTAATATTTTCGAGTATCTGAATTACAATGTAAATATCTTAGGATTAAAGCTACCTTTGAGCTATGGTCCTGTGGTCTTAGAAGCTACCAAACAATCCATGTCTTCCGCTTAGTTTGTTTCCCAAGAATCACAACAAAGTAAGTAAACACCAGTAAAAAAAATATCTAATGCATCTAAAACAAAATCAGCAGCTGATAATATTAACATTCCACTTGATCTGCATGACGATTTCGACATACCAATCAACCAATCAGGAGAGAGCGAAGACTTCATTCGTGATTTTCAACGAGCACAGAAAAATCAACAGAAGAAAGATCTCGATAATCAAAAAAAGAATTCTTAGAATAGATAAGTTGTTTTTCATCTGGACGAAGAAGTTGCAAACAACACTAATTTAGTCGTCTCCAGGGATATTTTTACGGAAGTGTTTGAGAAGAAAATATCGAATGGAGACAATGAAAGAGCAGCTGAGAGTGTGTTCAATGAATTTGGATAATTTCAAGTTGCACCATCGTATTAGCAGCCACAGTAACAACAAATCCCTGTTGACTTCTTTGATGGGTATGAAGATGGGAAAGCACTAACAGCTGAAGAACAACAAAAGCTGAATTATGCTTTTGATACCTCCCATCCTAGCTTAATTCGACCTGATAAACCACCTGAAAATTGGAAAATCCCAAATGACACGAAAAGATCTCTCTTCGATGCGAATGATCTGAGCAGATCCATCAGCAAGCACAAGAACTAAGCTTAAGAGAACATTTATGATTTTTTCAATCAAGGCAACTTCCAGAAAAATGACTCCAAGCAACCAAACAGCAATACTATTCTGCTGTATGATCCTAAACTTTCATAACAAAATGGAGTTACTAATTATAATGGGGAGGCATTCAACCCATTTGATTCGGTTTATGGGGAAGCATTAGGGTAAAATCCAGTAAGCTAATAACCTCCAACTGCAGGAGGAGTGAATGTGTAGAATGATCCATATTTTTATCAAAACAACAATGATGCATTTGGAGATGCCTTGCTCCAAGAGTAAAAGAAACTATTTGAAAAATAAGTCTCTTTACATCAGCAATAGCAGTAGTAGCAGTAATAGCAACAACAGCAGCAACAACAATAACAACAACAGTAATAACTAGCTCAATGCGAGTAATAATAGCTATTGTGGCAGTTCCAATAGTAATAACAAGCTGGATAGCCTATTTTCTAATAGCAAACATAGATGGTTGGATAATAAATTATCAGCAATGGTAATATTAACCAAAGCAATGGAGTAGCTGGAAATGGTTAGCAACAGTAGTAGTAATATTTCTAATAAAACTACTAGAATAACAATCTTTATTACTAATAATCAGCAGATGTGCCTTTGAATTAGTAATAGAATTCATAACAATTCTAAGGACAACAATTACAATAACAGTAGCTTCAATGCAATCCATATTAACAATTCAATTAGCAACCATATGATTATTAATATCAACAGCAACAGCAGTAATAATCACCTTAATTGATCGCTCAACAGTAACAGCCACAATCTCAATAAGCTCCTAGTTTAAATTACAATTATGCTAACACCTACGAATAAAACATGCAGCTGATTGCACAATCATCTGATAAAATACAAGCCAATCATCAAAATGGGAATGGTGCTCACTGGATTTAGGATGAAAATGCTTGTTAGCAGAGTATCTCTGACAAAGAAAACTAATTACTAGTTTAGCAATAATTACTGTGGGATATGCTAGCAAATAAGAAACAACCTAATCAAGATAAGTAATCATCACAGCAGAGGATCGAGAATTAGAATGATTTCATTCAAGGTCAGTAGCAGTACACACAACAACAGCAGCAGCAACAATAATAATAATAACTGATCCCTTAACCATAGGGATTGTCAAATGATAATAATAATAATATAAATTAAGCTAAAGTGCCATTAACTGAAAAGACAAATACTGTGTAATATCAGTAATAGTAACAACCTTTCATTGCTGATGGCAATCCTAATAGTAACTTCGCTGAAGGGAATGCAAATCAAAATACATCTTTCGATGAACAACAAGGAAAAGATTGCGAGAATGTCCCTGACGATGATGCTATTGCTAAACTACCCTTGGACAGTGTAGTTGGAAATAGTTTAAAATCAGCACATTTGCAGTAGGGGAACTCAGCAGTGGAGTAAAATAAGAGCAATGGAGAGACAGAAAATGCAGAGAAAAAAAGATAATAGCAATTCCAGGAGATGTTCTCGAATTAGAGTTAATTAATTAAGTACATTCATGATGCCGTCAGTAGTGAGTTCTACGAGTTCATCGTTGATTTCTCAGAGATCAAAATAGGCGGTTCGATTGGATCAGGTAACTAAGAAATGTATTCAGGGAGATACAGTGTTTTTAATAAGATTTTACAGAAATTAGATTTTTGATGAGATTTTTTAGTAGAATTGAGAATTTTTTCAGCTAAAAAGTATTGGTTTTTGTTATTTGATGGTTTGTTCTTGCTTTTTGTAGGTAATAGCTGCTAAGTGTATCGTGGAGAGTGTAAAGGCAAGGACGTAGCTGTGAAGGTGATTAAATTAGATAGTTCAGATGAATTGCATTTGAAGGAGTTTCAGAGGGAGATCTAAGCTCTGATATAGCTAAAGAACCATCCTAATCTCTTACAGTTAGTGTCAATCTCATCTTCTGAAAATAACTTCTATATTCTTACTGAATTCTGCTAAGGTGGCACACTCTTCGATTTGCTGCACAAAAAAAAGAAAGAAATTCGATTCATTCCATGGCTGCATAGGCTCGTTTGGCTCAAGCATGTGTGCTATGGGATGTCATATCTCCACAAGAGCAAGCTCATCCATAGAGATCTCAAATCGTTGAAGTATTCCCTTGATTATTATTATAATTTCTTTAATAAATAGCCTAAGAGACATTATTTAACTTGATTCCAGAACTTAATTTGCTGGTTTTAATTTAACTATTTTCATGTAAACATAGCCTGCTATTTGACACTGTGTATGACCCTAAAGCAGATAGTATTCCTACAATGAAAATAGCTGACTTTGGATTAACTCGCTCAGGAAGCTACACGAATAACCCTCACTTATCAGGAGCCATTGGCACTTTCGTAACAAAAAATAAAACAACAACAATAACAGAAATCCCAACATAATCTTATAATCAAACTTATCTTTATCTTTAATTCCCCATAAAACAGCACTGGATGGCACCGGAGACAATTATGAACTAGCCAAGCACAACGAAATCAGATGTGTATTCTTTTTCAGTAAAATATTATTCAATTATTAAATATTTTATTATAACAAGATATCTCCATTTGACTTATTATCCTCCCCTTTGCTGCTTTTCTTTATTGTATGCTCTTCATATTTGAACAAGATTGTGATGTGGGAGCTATGCACAAGGAACACACCCTACAAGGAATTCAAGACAACTGCTTATATTTTGAGATATGTCACTGATTAGAAAGGAAGACCTGATTTAAATCTCATGCCATTTGATACACCTAAAGGGGTAAATATCCATAATGTGTTTATTATCTATTCAAAATAACGGAAACCCATTGATACATTGATAGATCTTACACATTTTTGAAGATTTTATTAGCAATTAAGTTATTTATTTTTGTTTTGTTTTTGATATACAGCTCAAGGAACTAATGATAAAATGTTGGGATGAAGATCCAAGGTAACGACCTGATTTTGACTAACTCATTGAAGCGCTAGATAATATAATCGTTAATTTCAGCTGAAATAATACATATTAACACACGCACGCATTCCACACTGAAATACAATAGCAAAATTAGTAATAAACTACAAGGTTTTATCGAGCTACTAAACTATTCCTTCCCAAGCAAAACCAAAAATTCTCTCACATATTATTGAATTTCTGTAGTATTTTTATTTTATTATTCCAAAAGAACTCAAACTTTATCTCTTTTTAAGTCAACTTCAATAAATCTCTTTTTAGCTTCTTTGTATTTTCCTACCTACTTAAAGCTTTCATGACTAATAGCAATCAAGAATATGTGGCTGCTAATATTAGTCATTCAAGAAAAATCTGAGTTTATGAATGATTATTCCGTTTTTTTCTATTTCAGATAAAACTCTCTAACTTTCTATCTAGTTTCTAAGATAATTTTAAAAGATAGTTAACAGATAGAAACATCCTGAATCATCGTGAAAAGACAAATGAAAGAGCAAAAATTTATTACTTGTTTCCAGGACTGCATTTGAGAATTCGGAGGAAAGTATGTTGCAATAAATACTTATTATATTGGCTTAGTTTTGTCTTAATAATGCTGTGGTCAATGAAATAATAATATCAACACATAGTATTTTTATCTGTTCTAATGTTTACTGTCACACTTGAGGAGAAGAAGGGATGCTTCAAGTTGGCAACAAAGAGTTCATTCTTACTTATGGACTCGCTGTTATGGAGAATAAAACAAGAGAAATAAACAAAAAACTCGCAATTTATTTGCATGAAAATATTTACAATTTTATAACAAAACCCCATAAAAAACAAAAAGAGAAAGAGTATTACTTATATTCCTAGAACGCTCTCATATCCTCTTCAAATCGCTAAGCATATTAACTCATGTAAGTTCTTGTGTTGTCGACAAATTTGCCACTTGGAATGATGAAATTCTTGTTGATATTGCTATTAAATTGATATTTCTGCTCAAATCTTGGCGCAGTATTGATTCCAATAAGATTATTACACTAAACCTATGAGAGATATGGCTATCTTTAAAGCATTAAATCATTTTATTATTCAGAATATTTAAAAGGCAAGTAGTTGCGTTCATCTGGCTGAGTATGGCTGACACTTGACAATAGCGAAGACCCACCTCTCTTTTTTTAGTTCGGCTGGGACTGTTGCTGGTTGATTGGTTAATTAGGTTTCGGTGGTTATCCAATAGGTGACCTAGGTTCTGTTCTAGTTGCTCTGAGTAAAGAATTCAGCAGCTGATTCAAGGAATTCTATTACGTTTTGGCTGTTTTGGAAGACGATTAAGACGAAGACGAAAAGCTGAAGATATTAGAAGCTGTAGCAGCAGTTGATATTGTTGTAGCTGAATTATTTCCGCCTGCTATCGATGAAGTACCAGCAGCAAAAGTCGAAGAATAACCTTTCTGATCTTTTGAATTTTCTCGTTAATGTTATTATTTGTTGGTCAGTTCTCGTTCATTATTGCTGGTGGTTTGTGTATTTTATGTAGTTATGAATTTATTATTTTGTGTGCTATTTGAATTAGTCGAATCAGGGAATTACCTCGCTGAAGCTGCTGTTTTCTTTACTTCTTCGTTGTCTCTCGTTGCTGAAGAACCAGTTGATTTCCTAGATAAACTCACTTTTTCGAGTGATTTATTTCTAGTTTTGCAGTTCTATTTCTTATCATTTTTGATATTTTTCACACAAGTTGATTTGTTAGTTATTCCACTACTGCTCTTCTTACTAGCACTAGCAACCCTATTGTTATTATTATTCTTCTTGCAAAGAAGAACATCTAAATCATTCTTCGTTTTGGTGGGTAAATTTACAGAGACTCTCAGTGAATCGTGCATCGTATTTACCCCTCTAGAACTCGTTAGTGCCTCTGCAATCGCTGATTTATTGTAGCTATTTCTCCTTTGCGCAGTCTCAGAATGGTATGTGGGATAGACGTCAAGGGAAGACCTAACTGGATTGTATCTATCTTTAGGGTTGCGAGTTTATACTTTTGCTGTTGTTGTTGGGATTTACCATTCTGTAGTTAAAGTATAACATGTGCTCGCTAGCTTGCGATTAGAAGATTATGATAGAATTGGCTTTATTAGAGGATTAGAAGACATAACTAAAGCGGACTAGTTGGTGCTGCGTTTAGAAATACTTGCGTTTTCTACTTTTACAGAAGGTACTTGATGGTTGCATGAAAACTATGTTGATGATAGCAGTGTCTTCGAAGGAGAAAACAGCACTGACCTCTCGAACATCTAGCATAATTGAGCATTTGCTTAGCTTTACCTTTTCCTTGGCCATATCTCGCTGCCTATCAATTTTTCGAGCGGTTACTCAGTGTGAATTGCTCTATTTTCTCGAGGGTTATGGTTATTATCCTGGGCACTTTCGATGCTGTTAATGTTGTTAATTTAGTAATTTATAGTGTTTTTTCCATTTCGTTCGTCTCCTTCAGTAGCAGCAGCACCCATTGATTATTTAGATTTGTTGCTCTTCGATCGTTTCTTATGAGGATGTGCAGCGAGCATAATATTCTTGTATCCTTCAGGGCTGCTACCTTTTTACTGAATGAGAATCTTAGAGGGTGCCTTCATATCTTCAGGAAAGCACTAATCAGATGCAATTATTGAATCATATGAAGGCTTACTGCTTCTATTATGACTATTCTTTGCTGGACTTGAAATCTACTATCCTTTGTGGAATTTGAGATAATCAAGAAAACTGGATTGCATATTGAAAAAACTAACTGCTCCAAGCTCAAAAAGGAGTTGCTCGAAGCCAAGTGGGAAATGGTTGGAGAAGGAATTGAAGAGGGAGATGTTCAAAGAGTTGTAATATTGTCTTTATTACCTCTTATTCGTCTGGTAAAGTAATTAGATTTATGCACAAAAAACAAAAATAATAATCCTAGCCAATTCAAAAGTAAAAGCACTATCATTCAAAAATGAATGAATTTGCTGCTTATTGACACTCTCTTGAGACAAACGAAGGATATTGTGCTAATAGAAAGTTAAGGGAAATGTTTTTTTTTTTGCTAGAACCAATATTTCCCTTGAGAAAAGAGCAATGAACTCAAATTGGCTAGTATTATTTTTGAGCTAATAATATGCTAATTTGACACATTACATCTTTGAATGTTCTGAAATTAAGCAGCCATGTGTGATGGATTTTTGAAAATATGCTGTTCGTATTTGCATAATGACTTGCAAGTGCAATAAATTATTTGGAAGATTAAAATTTGGAAAAAAAAGGGTAATCAAGTGATTAAGTTAGTGTATATTAAATAGAAACGTGTAGGAAGATAGATAATTGACTCAAATGTTATGGGAAGAGAGTGTATGTGCGTGTTCACTGAAGTAATTAAACCAAAATCAAAGGAAAAGAGGATAATTAAGTTTTTCTGTTGCGATTGTGAAGAATTAGGTTTTTATCTTAAGATACATTTCAAGGATTCGATGCTGCGTTTAGTTTTCTTAGCATTTGTCTTAATCTTCACTTCCAGCATATCAGCAGCTGGATCTGTCACTCAGCTGCATATCTACGTTAATAACATTGCTCCATTGAGTAACCCTAGTGAGACTTACAAATACTACACCCTGCCGTTCATCTAACCAAAAGACGAAATCAAATCAGACTAATCTTTCTCATAGAGTCTATCTGGTGATCGACTCTACAACTCCCCTTATAAATCGATACTTGGGCGTAAGATCAAGCTGAAATAATTACACACATATATTATAAAAACTCTAGATTGCCCTCTCTATTTATCTAAAAAGCATGGTTATTTGTGTTTATCTTAGTGAATTTTTTACTTTTCATATAATTGTTTTTGTTAATGGATAAAGCCTGACTTATTTGTCTTTCCCCTAGGTAATACCACTGACGATAGAGCGAAAGAATCTATTGGAGTAAAGAATTTCACTCAATGGGAATTGGAATAATTTGTGTTAGCCATCGAGAACGGATTCTATGCCGAATTCTACATTGGTAAGTTCAAATAATTGCTGAAAAATGAATTAAGGTTGATTTTGAGCCCCCTTTTGTGAGTCTTGCCAAAAAGATCTACTATTTATCTAGACTATTTGAAAGATCATAATTACCTTGCTTAATCTGATTTGATGTGCTTTTTGCTTCTTCATAGAGGAGTTTATAGTGCATGACATGATTGGCGAAACGATACAAGATGATTAGGGTAAGTTTAAGCATTACCTGAAGAATCACATCGACTTTAATGTGTATCTCAATGAACACAACAGAGAGGTAAAGAATATGAAAAACCACTACTACTTTTGGTCATTTTATTTTTCGATTTTTTTCTCATAACCTGCAAATCTTAAATTCAATTCAAATAACCTCCTCCTTTTTGTTTCTTATCATCGCGCTGCTTAAAACTAATACAAAAAGGAGGTGCTATTTGCCAACATAACGAATCAAATCGAGAATAGTAATACAGTCAAGCTAAGTGCTTATACACCCATTGACATCGAAAAAGAAGCAACTCTTAAAATCGAATTCACCTACGCTGTGACCTATTACTATACGAATTCAGAGAATATCTCCTTCGATAAAGATGCAGTCTTCGAGTAACACAAGAATAGGATAACATTCAGGGAGTTTAAAAGATAATTTAGATAATTTATTTTATGAAAATTACCAAAAAAACAGTAAATTTGATACCGATGCTGCGGAGATTGAAGAGCAACCGCAAGTACATGCAATTGCTGTTGTACTTTCCCTGAGTCTTGTTGGGTTGCTCGTTGTGTTCGTTTACCTTGTGCTCACTCGAATTCTCAAGAGAGATTTCGTAACATCCGCAGATATTGAAAATGATTCTTGTACAATCAATTATCGATGGTTAATAATTCAAAAGTTTATGCTAAATTGATTTCTGCTTTGCTTAGCTGTGGAGATAGGATGGAAGCTAATTCGAACTGAAGCATTAATGCCACCTGAGCATAAAATCATCCTGAGCAGTTACATCGGAAATGGACTTTAGTTCATCTTCTTAATCATTAACATAGTGTGTCTGGGCACTCTTGGATTGTACTACAAATCTTAGAAGGGCAATCTGAAACAAATCGGTGTTTTCTTGTATTCTTTCACTGGACTGTTTAACGGATATTACTCAGCAAAGTACTACAAATTCTTTGGAGGAAAGCATTGGGCATTGAATTTCATTACGTCAGCTACTCTCTTTCCAGTAAAAAGAATCTAAATAAACGAACTAATCCTTAAGAAATTTTAAAATTATTAATTTAACTTTTTACTAAATTAAAAATGAAGATAAGCTTGATGGCAGTGTTCATGGTTGTGAACTCTTATGCGTGGTATAAAGGATCAACCTCTGCTATTCCAGCTGAAGCAGTCTTCCTTGTGCTCTTGATTCTCATTGTAATTTTCATCCCCTCAACTCTAGTAGGGACAATTACTTCGAGGATTAAAAGTACTGATATTCTACCCAGTGCTGATTCTGCACTCCCAAGACTCTACAAGCCAATCCCAGATCATAAAGTGTAAATGCATATTAGCATGACTTTTGAATAGAAAAGAGGATGTATTTAGTTTTTAATTATTTTTTCACATTTATTTCTTAATTATCGTCCAATTTAATTACCTTCTTTCTAATGAAAAAAATAATGATTTTTGGTATTTTTTTATTAATTAGGCATTAAACTGCAGTTTTCCATTTCATTCTTGGTGGTCTGATCCCTTTCAGCTCGATTTATCTTGAATTACACTAGATCTTCAAGAGTGTTTGGGGCCATGCTAATTATCATCTTTATGGATTCTTAGTCATAGCTTTCATTTTGTTTTTAGCCGTCCAAGCATGTGTGTCTATTGTTCTTACCTACCTCCAGCTCAATTCCATGGATTACAATTGGTGGTGGAGATCATTCTCATATGGAGGGTAACATACAAAATAAGATATTATCTCTTATTTTCTTCTTCTTCTTTCGACTTTTTTAAATACACCTTTTAATTACACAAAAGGTCAACTTCTCTCTTCATCGCTGCGTATGTAGTCTACTATTATTGTTCGGTCTCACCGATGCATGGCACTCTTCAGGTAAAATTCCTGAAAAAATATTGCTATTTCAAAGAATACCCTCCCTCCATTGAAATCGAATTTCCAAATTCTTCAATTAATTCCAGATTCACATAACTTAACATTGCAATTACATTTTCTTTTGTCTGCTTTTCTAAAAGTTCATAATGTATTTCGGATACATGGTGCTGGCATGTCTCGTTTCATTTTTGGTAAAACTTTTTCTTTTTTTCTTATCTTTAAAGTTTTTTTTTGACTTAAAATATTCTTTTTTAATAGATGCTTGGCAGTGTAAGTTTCTTAGCATCCATGAAGTTTGTGAGATATATCTACGCTAATGCTAAAATAGACTGATAAACAAACTTGAAAACAGACATATTTTACAGAAAATATCAAGGTTAAAGTAGTATAATAAGTAGAGAGAACTACAAATTATGATAAATTACTAAACAGCTATGTACAACATTAATATGTCTTTGATTCACTGCTGTTACATTTTGCAAAAGAGCTACAAGATTTTTAATTGTTCTTTTTTAGGTTAAAATAATTATCAAATTACTTAACAATGTTGATAAATAGAAATATGTCTACAGAGAGAGGGATAATGTTTCAAGAAATCAAATAATTTTAGTCGTGGAAGAAAAATAACATAATAAATCAATACAAATGGTGTGGGAATCTTAATCTTGTTTGATTATTAAAAATAAATTAAAAAATAGCATAACCTTGCACTCGAAACTCCCCAAAATAGCCCAGAAAAGGTAGAGAGAGGCAATAAGAGAAAAGGTGTTAGTTAGCCTTCTTCTTCTTTATCTCTTTTTCTGTGAAAATGAGAGCATCCTATCATTTTCCAAAGTAAGTTATCCTTACCCTCAAATAAGGAGGGTTTAATTCAATTTCGGCTTCGTCTAGCACGGGATTCGAGAATTTTGTACTAAAATATCTTCTCATATCTCTAAACGCCGAAGCTAAAACAAATCTAGCATTGTTTCATTGTAGATCTCTCCTACTATGAGGGATCTATTCAACAAGATGCTACAATTTTAACAGAAAATAAGCAGAAATCAAAGAATCTTTTACTTTATATTATTCTTTTGACACATTAACTAATCTTTTGGTTTTCTTTTTTAGATTTAGATATTGCTGATCACTAAAGAGCTTCAATATTTCACAAAGAGATAGATGCATCTCTGCCTATTCTAAATTGAGCATTTTTCGCCTTTGTGCCTTTTCAAGATTCTTCCTCTAACTTCTCATCTCTTTTTCTTTAATTAATTTTATTCCTTATGTTTCAATTACTTATTTATGTTAGTTTATTAAGACATTTTTAAGTTCTTCCGATATATAAATCACTCACATGCTTACTTAATGTAATACATTTTAGAACAACCTTTTTATGTAATAATTTAAGAAATTAAGAGAATGAGAGAGAAGGGTGTTTATCACAAAGAAAAAACACAACCTAAAATATGAATATTTATATTACAACGAGTTATAAAAAAGAGAGAAACCCTCCCATGGGGGGATATTTGAAATCAAAGATCAGTTTTAT
>Ga0302271_10000552_pt1 | contig 36726 bp, 26 predicted proteins | sample III_Bog_N1_1_FD_198767 | JGI IMG/M metagenome (GOLD analysis project Ga0302271, IMG submission 198767) | Peat permafrost microbial communities from Stordalen Mire near Abisko, Sweden - III_Bog_N1_1 | ecosystem: Environmental > Terrestrial > Soil > Wetlands > Peat | place: Sweden: Abisko... | reverse complement strand
CACCCCTCCCCCCTCCCGCCCGCCGCCCCCGCCCCCCCCCCCCCCCCCCCCCACAAAGAGAACTAAAATCTAGACCAATAAGTGGCTGTTGTTATTGGAGGGATTGAAAGAAAATGTAAATGTATATTTTCCTGGTGTAATTTTTTAATAATCAAGAAGATTCAAAATCATCTACAAAAGTGTAAAATAAATAAACAAAAGCAAACCAACCAACTGATCGAATCAATCATAATCACCCAGCGAACAATTTAGTAGCCTTTTCTCTTGAAAATACCACCAAACCTCCATGGGTAATACTCAAACCTAAGAGATCGAAGAAGAAAAAGAAGAAGAAAAATCTAAAGTCAGAGAGAAAATAGTCATCACGCCATACAGCGATGGAATGCCTGTGCTCCAATCAAAGCTGCAGAAGCTCATCAAATAAACAAAGAATGGAGAATTAGACAGGGATAACAATAATGAAGTCATCGCTATGAAAGAGAATAAAGAGAATATCTCAGATATATAATTGGAAGTAACTTCACTAGAGAAATGTTCATTCCCGTCGATCTACGAGCACATTCGTGAAGAATTCGAGATGTTTTCCTTAGAAAACAAAATGGGACATGGCAAGCTCCTTGAGTATTTCGGGCTGAAGGAGTTGCAGCATCATAAATTGGGTAAGAAATAACTAAAGTTAAGGCGTTAGACTCATTGTTTGTGCTTTGTGTTTGTTTTGTTGTGGTAGGTATGCGTTTTTTTATGACTTGCAAGACAACTTTGAGTCAAGACAAAACAGGTCCTTTCTTAGACTACAGTAAGTTCTTAAAAACCCTAGCTATGCTATCAGGGTAGAATCAAGAGGGTCGATTGTAGTTTCTGTATTAGCTATTCGACTTGAATCTTGATGGAAAAATTGAAAAAGATGAAATGAAAGATACATTGTAGATGATCCTTGAAGCGTTACTGACAGTTAGCTATGAAGATGAAGACTTGAAGTTACTTTCAAGGAAGATAATCGCAGAATAAGACAGATTGGTTAATCAGACACTTGATTAGATAACGGAGGAGATATTTGCTTAGTTTAGTGAATCCTCAAGCATCGATTTCGTGAAATGGAGGGAATGGATAGAATCAATCGATGGTGTCAAAGAAGTTCTGTCATTTGATCCAAATGCGTGCTTTTCATAATAGACAATATCAGAGAATAACTGAGTTTCCTGGAGATTTATATTCTGAGACATTGGAGAAGCTAAAAAAGATGAAGAGGAGGCAATTAATGTAAAAAAATGTGTGTACTTTAAAAAATAAAGACCTTCGAATTATTGGAGTAGTTTATTAAAAATACTTTGAAAAATATCTCGTTTTCATGTCAATCATTGATTCAACATCCCCGTTCCGTTACCAAGCAACTTCAATTAATCAAATAATTCCCTGATATTTTGTTAGGTATTTCTGCGAGTGGGTAAATATTGCATACAAGATCAAAAATTACGAAGTATGTAAACAACCCATACTAAATATCTCCTCTACATAATCCTTCTCTTACTCTTTTGAATTAATTCTCTCACTCTCCCCTCTCACAATCTTAAATTGATTTATTGTGTAGTTCTCATTTATTTTCCCAGTATTTTTCTTTACTTCCAAACAATTTATTAATAACGTTGAGAGCACAATATCCATAACCCTTTTTAACTCTAGAAGGAATTCTTTTAGCAATCAATGCTCCTCCCTTTCTAACATACTAGGAGAGAGATAATAGAGATATTTATTAGATTATCTAAAACACAATCTTCTAAACACATAAATTTCTAAAAACACAGCAAAAAGCATGCACATAAATAGACAATATTTTCACATCTCCTTATCAATTTTTAGTCAATCTATCAAAGCTAAATGCTAATAGTCTTCGAACTACGAAAGCTTTTCCTTATTTACTTCATCGAATCTACTTAGTTTGCCCATCAATTCAATCTTATTACTATTCTTTTTATCGATCATTTCCTTCTTTTCAATCTGCGCTTATCCAGCGCTGTTCGTGATGATTTGCTGTGCCGTTAACCAGCCATTACTGCTACTACTGCTTATGCTACTTTTCCTTCGTTCGATAAATCCAAATGGATCTTCTCTAACTACACTTTATTTCCTGGGGATCTTCTTCCCAGTCTTAGTAAAGGGTTTGCTACCATTAATCGTATTGCAATTAGCCACTTTTGTTTCAAAACAAATTCATTGAAACAAAGTAATATTAGCAAATATATGGATTTCACAGAAGTAATAAGAGAATTAGAGATATTATTGCAATTAATTGATGCATACAAGTGATGAATGGATTTTCAATGCAGATAGGACAAAGAAGAGGTGCAATGTAGTCCTTCACGCAAGTACTGTGGAAGGCATGACCGCAGAAGAACATCAAGATATCACTTCTAGCCAGAATATTAATGGTGTTGTTATTGACCGCTGTATTGTTTGAAGTTTTGATTGAAGGAAAATTATTATTTATGATTTCTTCTTCATTGATTGATCTCGCACAGCCATTGCTGAAGGGTATCTCACACATCTAGCACACTCGATAATCAGGCATTTAAGACCCACTCAAGCCTTTATTCTAGCAAAAGAAAGACAGAAGAACATAAAATGAAAAGCAACTCCTCAGTGTTGTTTAACAAAATACCTTAATTGAATGCACTTGTTCTTGGAGTTCTTATATGGAATCTTGCAAAATGCAATTAGCAATCGTGCTGGAACTCGTTTGAAACTCAAATTTCTCCCTGAAATACTCGTTCGTCTCCAAGAACGCTTTCAATGGGATTGTCTTGTAGTTCTAATGGATTTGCTGTGCTCAAAATCAAAGAAAAAGAGAGAGTTTTTCAATTTAAAACAAGAAATAAACTCAATTCCAAGTTGATTACATCAAGAACCTACTGCAATTAGATATTATTCGCCATTTCCAGTATCAACTGCGAGACTATTTTAGTTGCTAATGCAATAATTTCTTATCGCTCTGTTGAAGAAGTTAACGTTGGAATCCCTATTGTATCCACGACTACAGTCTCAAAAAGAATTATCCACAGACCATCGTTGGATTTATCACCTTTCTCCGATTAAAGGCATATCTCAATTGCTTTGTGTAGACTCAAGAGTATTTGCTCTTCAAGGATGGAGGAGGAGGAAGAAGATTCCATGGGGGAATGTTGCACATCGAGTGGTTCGTCATGGAGTATTCTCTATTGCGACTCTTTCCATTAACTACACAATAATTTCGTTTGGATTTCTAATGCCTCTTGATATTTACCAACTTTCAATAGCAAAAACACAAGTCCATCATTAGCATGCGCTTCTGTACAAATCGCTATAGCTGCATCTGATGGAAGATCTCTTGCTTTCAAGCTGCTTAGTACTTGATCAGGACGGAGCTTGCATAAGAGTTTTAGATGGAGTAGCTTCAAATCATCGGAAGCAACTGAGTTTTTGAGAAAAATAAATAAAATAAGCAAAGGGGTTTTAAAAGGGAATCTGCTTAGTTATATTTTAAATGCATTCTAAACTCAATACCTCTGTCCGTTTATTCAAGGATCTCTTCAAGGATGCTTAGCTGATCGTTTGGGAACTAATCGAGCTTTGAATGGATGTTTTTCCATTAATTTGAGAAATATTTTACGATAAGACATTTAGTTCTTGGAGCATTTAATTTCACTAGAGATTTCACAGAATTTATGAAAAGATCTTTCAATTCATCGATAGCTGCTAATAATGTGGGAGATTAAGGTTGAAGTGTATTCTAAGATAACTAAGATGACATTAATGGCAAAGGTAGCTAATCCTACAGTGCATTGAGTCTCTCAGCTTAGAATCCTTGTTGATTGTCTGATTAAGATGATTATTATGTCGAATCGATTATCTTCTTATTGCTGCTACTAGCTGTTTCAAGTGCTTGTTCTATCCAATCGAAGATTCTGGCTTTTATCAATGGATTCCTTGATTCTAAGAATAAACTGAAACATTTCCTGTAATTCTTCTGATAATTGTACACAAAACAGCAAGCCTCCGTACTGCAAGCAAATAAAAGGAATAAAGGTAAGATAGGAAAGAAGAAGAAATAGGCATATCACTTGAGATTTAATTAACAAAAAATAATGTCCTTAAATGCATTTCTTTGTTTATTTTCAAAATATTATTATAAAATTTCCCTTACAATTCATTGATTTCAGCTTATTAAGCAAAATGTGCTAGCTTCAATGGATCTGTAATCGATGGGAGTAATGGTCTGAGAATATTGATTAGAAACGCATTCCTTGTTAAAATCTTTCTGTTGTATTTCTCAGCTGATTCGATTTACTAGTTCTACTATTTCTCCGAATTATTCCCATTATTTCCTATTACATCCATTGCATTTGCTGGTTTTTCAAAGTACACAAATGTTTAAGGATTCTAAACAAGATAATCGACAACTTCGATTTGTTTCGCAATCGATATCGGATGTACTTTTAACTCAATGATTCTACTGAGAAACACCGTCTCAAGAGAACTTATTTCTTCGAGTTAATCTTTTTTGAGTTTCTAAGGAATACTCAAAGATGTCAAGATATCTTCAGATTCAACTGAATGACTCAGCAAAATCGCTGCTATCATTGCCTCAAAAGGTGATGTTTATGAAGTAGCTTTAGAAGAAGTAGAAGCAGTTTGTGAAGATTCTCTGGATAACTTTGCATTATTTATAACATCTGATCCTTCTTCCTTTTTGTTATCTCCATCAAAGCCACTACTGCCTTCCTTACTTTGATCTTATCCATTTGATTCCCCCCTTTCAAACACTCCAAATTCCATCAATAACTCATCTTATTTATCAATTCTAATCTTGCCAGCATTCGATTCTACAATCTCCGCAGCTGTTCCCTTGAACAACTAAAACAATGTATCCAATGCTATTCGCCTGTCAATTTAAAGAATACTTCTCAGATTCTACTCTTGAAACACCATCTTAACTAGATTAGGTAATACTTCCTCCATGATCTACTACTCCATATCAAATCCATCAATCTTTCTGCCTAGAATCGTCTGCTAAATATACCAAAGAATCTTAAGTCCAAATTTCCTAGCTTCTGGGGTATCAAACCCACTGGATTGGAATTTGACATCATAATTCCCTAATAATATCAATAGCGGTGTTAGATAATCGTTTTATTATTAGCGGATATGTATCAGTGCATTGAATAATTCGTATTTTATGCAATCCACGAGAAGTTATGAGTTATCTAATGCAGACACATCCAAGCTGAGAATCAACTCCTAAAGCACATCATACCGTTGTTTCCCAGCGTAATAAGCGAAAATTAAGGGTATCGAATGATATGGCAGCACACGAATTCTTGAAGATTAAATAAATGGCTGTAGACATTCTAATAATTGATTCGAATAATTGAATGATTCGACGACTTAAAAGATCTCATTGAAGAGGTACTCAGATTGTTCAGTGGATAGAAGGAATTCGATTGTGATAGTCAGGATAGTAGTTATGGCCTTAGGGGAGATGTAAAAAATAACGTAAATATGATGGATAAAGAGAATAAAGTGTTTTGAATTATGTTGTTTTTTGTACATCAGCTGAAGGATTTGAAACTGCGTTTGTAGACTGTTTTTGATATCTAGCAGCGGCTAAATTATCTACGAGATACTTGAGACTCAGTTTTTCAATGAACGGCTTCATATCTTCAAATCGAGAGGCTCTATCACCTTAGATGCTGCCTAAATACTTTATCCTATCTTTAACCAAACCAATCAAGTGTTAGCGCTCAGTCATGTTCGACTTTTCAACAATTTATATCAAAGAACCTTCCTACAAATCCAAAAAATTAAGTTCATTTTGTCTGATAATATTTTGTTACTTGTGAGCACCATGATTGTTTACTGCATAGCTGCTAGTGTATCTGCATTTGTTTGAGCATTAGTAATAAGCTCGTTAAAATACACCTGCCAAGGTTTCAAATGAAAATTCAACATAAACTACTCATGCAGAAAGAATTTCATAGTAGATTCACTCATTGCAAAAATCAACTTATGACTTATTTAATGGGAGATCTTGGATATTCTGGAGAGTTCTTGGATATGATCAAGAGGGAATAGCGGTGTTAAGAGATTGCTATTGATATTGGAAGGATTGTAAACACCTACTGTGAAATTACTCGTATGGATTAGCGCACAAGTGAAATCTTAGAAGATAATGAAGATAAGAGAATTAGATATGAATGAGCAGCTTAGAAGGTTTTGAGAAAGCTGCGCATATGCAGATTGAGTGAATAGTAAGGTTTAAGTGGTTTCTGATGTGGATGTGGATATAAGGAAGATGCGGTTCTCCCAGCCAATACAAAGCAAAGGAAATCTATGGAGATTGTTTTGAGTACTTCCTTGGAAATATCCTTCGCCCCAGCTGACAGATGGGTTAGATAGACTGTGGGATGTATTGATATTTTACAAAGATGATAATAACTTTACTGGCGTAGACTGAGAATGGCTAAGCTGGAGCTTTTCCTGCTGTTCTTCTTTTTTTAAAACAAATCTAAACACAAACTTCACTGATTTGTAGAGGATAAATCCAATCTAAACTGCATTTGTAGTAGCTACAGCGAGGATTTTGTAGTTTTAGTTGAAGTATTTCATAGATTAGATGCCATCTAAATAGTTGATTGAGTGAATTTAGGTGATATTCTCAATTCGATCTTAAGGGGTGTCATCAACGGATTTCGATGACAGCTTGGAATTATCACTGAGTTTAAGAGATCTTAGATCATCGCTAGTTGAGCGAGATTGTAGGGGTTATTGCTACTATGGCTGTTCCTTGAAAATATATGCTAAGGTGTCCTTGTTGATTGTAGTAAACTGTTTCTCAAAGACAATGGAAACTTCGACTTAGATCTTTAAATTATTATCCTAAGAATCATACGCCAGCAAGCAGAATCTGGAAGGTAGCAAGCATCACAAAGGAATCAAATCAAGGGAATGGCAGTGTATGAATTGAAATATAATTTGATTTGTACATTTTGATAACAAGAAAATAATATCGATTTGTTCTATGTAAAAGTTAGTTTACTCTTTGGTTGATGATTACAGTTCGGATACAAACTGCAGAATCTTCACAGGTGCTTTGAAGATCTTCTTCATTGTAGTCATCCTAGGCAGTTCGGTCCCGCGGAGCTCATATATCGCAATATCACCATTCTCAAATCCTACAAAAACAAGACAAATGAGAATTCAAAGAGAATTATTATTAATAATATTATTGATTTATTCTCTCTGCATGTGAGAATATCTTTGCTCTCTTTTTCTAGCAAATCAATTTGTCTGTTTGATAGCAGATTGTGCTTACCTGCAGCAAAGATTAGCTCATCATGATTGATACAGACACAAGTGACTCTCCCAGATTCATTGATTTTGTCTTATCCAACTACATTCAGCATACGAACTTCAGTTTTATCGAAGACATAAATCAATGAAAATGTAGTCCCAACTAGGAGATACTCCTTAGATTAGCAGAATGCACTTGGTTGGCCATAATCGATGGTGTTCGCAGTGAGTGCTTAGTTGATTGCATTGTCGAATGTAACATCAAACTGCTTTAACTCGTCCTTCTCGTTTATGAAACTACTGACATCTGCTAATTTGAAGAAATCATTGACACTTGCGACGGAATGACGAGCAAAGAATGATTCTTTGATTTCTCGATCTAATTCCTTGAGTGGATCCATTTGTAAGACGCTCTCAGAATAGACTCTTCCAGCAGTTCGCAGCTCTTCTTCGTCGAGATATAATTGTTGCGTAGACATTTGCTAACTTGAAAAGGAGCGGGGCAGTTATGGCTGCTAAGATGGCTAAGACTGATAGGACATTTCACCTTGGTGATTCTCCTTTGCTGCTCAAAAGATTGAAATATTTCTAATATTTTGGAGGGGGGAGGGGATGTTAATTGGTTTCACCCAAAAAACTAAGGAGAAGATCTTTTACTTTTAGGATGGGAGGAGGGGGGAGATATATTTTGGTAAAATAATGTGTGGAATATGCTACTCTGTTTGTAACAATAACCAGCAACAAATATTAAAAATAGCACACACACAGCTTTAGCAGTTGAGTCTTGGTAGTCATTTCATAAATTTGAACATGTAAAACTGCTTCAGCTACCAAAAGAGGGATTCTTTTGGAATTGAAGGCTTGCTGCTTAGAACATCGCTTTTTATTCTATGTAAATTTAATACCCATTACCACAAGCATTAGATGGTTTTCTTAATGTTATTGTCCTTTAAATGTGGAAAATTACAGTTAATCTTTAGGTAATTGGAGGTGCATATTAACACATGTTGGCATCTAAAAATAACTAAAAAACGCTCATATTTGATATTGAACAACTACAAGATAACTAACAAGCAATACAGATCAAGAAAAAGAATGATTTTGTAGGTAACCCAGGAATTTAAAAAGCTAAGAGGATTCTTTTGAGAATCATCTCCACATTAATAATAGATCCTAATATTTTGAAGCATGATCTAACTATCAAATAAGGATTTTTTGGTCTTTTTCCTTCTCTTGGTACCATAAGTCACCTTCAATTGTTTTCATTCTTGATAAGATGTTCTAATATTTCTCCTAAATTCTCTAGCTTATTTATTCTCTACATCACTCTACCGACAATTTTTAAAAACATCTTGCTCACAATCAACAATCAGTGATTTGCAGTTTGGTGGGGGAGTAGTTGCTGACTTTGAGAATGCATTCATGCTTCGTCGTCAGTTATTCCTGAATGAGCTTGGAGTATGATCCATAGAAGTAATTTTTAGAGCTGCAACTGTAGAACGGACGGATGCATCCATTTATATCTACCATGGAGAGTCCAGCAGAGAGCATGAAATTACCAGCTATCAAGAGTAGCAGAACCAATACTATGCAGATGATTGCATTTTTTATGTTGCGGAAAGGAAGCACAAACATCGTAGAAAGGAAATGTCAAGCAAGGGAAAGAAACAAACGAGGATAAAGTGTTAGAATAGTAGTAATTTGTGCGTGTGTGTGCTTTGGTCTTCTTCTCCAGCTTTACAATTCGAAAGATTTATTTTGTAATTTAACAAATGTTAAAACTTCTTGTTTTGCTTTTTGAATTAATTCCCTTTTATGTACATACAGCAGCTCAAGGAAATACAATACAACAATATGCGATTAATAAACTCTTGGATACATAAATTGATACAATATAAAATAAAACACTAAAAGAGCATTACAACCCTTACAGATTACTCTTACTTGGGTGATTGTGTCTTTGCAACATTTGAGAGTATTTAATCCATGAAAAAAGGAGGTATTGGCTTCAAGGAATTGAAAGCAAGAAGAAAAAGAAGAAAATGGCTATTTTTGTTATCATTTATCTAAGCCTAGTTCTCTCTCTCATCGATAGCGCTTTGATTTCCAAGAGCTGGAAGGCTTAAGCTTGCTACTTATCACAGCTACACTCTCTAAGAGTCTCTAATTATTATAATTCTTTTCATCTTTATCCTTATTCCTTTGCTACTTTTCCTTAAATTCTTCATGTTTCTAATCCCTTTCCTATTATTACTCCTTAGCAATCATCTCTTAATTCCCTGACTAACCTTCACCTCCAATAATATTTTTCTTATCTCCACTGAATCCCTCTTAATTCTCTTCAGTAAACGACTACTCCGCTAATATCTTCTAACTATCTCTATCTACCAAACCTTCATCATCCTAATCCTCATCATCTTCGGTATCAAAGATAAACCCACAATCATTGAAGTTATTCTCATTGTTATTATGATTATTATATAACTCATCACCAATGAACACCTCATCCTCCTCTTTATCATCATCATCATTACTTCCCACACTCGCGTTCAAATTACCTCTTTCCTATCCACACTGATCACAGTCATTCTCATTCTCTTCGTTGTCTCTTTCATAATTCAAATCCTCATTGTTTCTCCTATTCGAATGCGATAACTCATATGGTAAAATCGCATCATCTTAGTTGAACTCTTCAATCGGGAGTGTCTGCAATGCTTTCCTAGGAATACTCGCTTAGCTCTTACTTTTCCTTTAATTCACAACAACATTGATATTCTCCTTTTCTTCCTGAGCTGTTGAGTTACTGGACTATCTAGCATTTTTATCCTCATCAAAGCAATACTAATCTAGCATCTAATTGATTTCTTCATCTTCTTCTTATTCAGTTGCACTACTTGTAGCTTTCTCTACTCCACTTTGCTGATCCTTATTCTTATTCTTCTACCTTGCATTCTTGCTATTCTTCATAGATATCGAAAACTCAAATGCATTCTTCGGTGGAACTAAGAAATTATCTTCGAATTCTCGTGGACTTAGAAACCCTTCTTAGGATAGCACATTGTTGACTTATGAAAGCTCCTACGAGAACAGTATCATCTATGGCTGTGTGCTCCCACCGGCTTGGAGTATTTGCGTATCTGGAAACTAAAACGGTGGTTCAATTTAAGTCATTGATGATGCCCTGATTTTCTGAATCGATCGGCAGTGCTATCCTTAGTTCTTATGCGAAGAGTTCCCTTGTGCTTTTACAATGCCGCTTAAGTTCTTATACATCTTAGCTCGTAAGTAACCTTAATTATTGTGGTTGCTAATGCTATCGCCTTCATCATGCGCACCTGAAAGAGTAGTTCTCCCATCACCATACGCAAATATTCCACTTGTGTTCTTAGCAAACCCACGGGATGGACGACGAGCTCGAACGCAATATGATAATGGCTTGCATTCATCTAAATATGAAGAATATTTGTCGGAGAAGTAATCATCATCTGACATCGTTGTGTTGTTGGGTTGAAGACATTACTCCTTGTCTGAACTTTCACTCTCTTCCTCTTCTTCTTCTAGATGCTAATGCTTCTTCTTCTGATACAATTACTGCTATTACCTTGATTCAGCATACCTCCCTGTATATTATGATTCACTCTCTTCTTCTTCAAGCTACAAAGGTTACCATTCTAATAATTCCTGCTTATTCCCTCCAACTAAGCTGCTATTTTTTCTTTCTTCATCTAACGGAGAGCGGAACTATTAACCCTTCCATATATCCCGATCACATTCCCTTCCACTCGCACAACTCCCATCTTATCCATTCCCTCCTTACAGCGGCAATGCTCTTTTATCAATCTCTCCTTATTTGTTCTACGTATTCCCCACTGATGTATTCATTTTCGAAGGTCGTTAGGAGCTTAATCGAATCGGTGATGGTGATGCTCTCCCACTGTAGCACTCAATGATCCCATTATTACTATATTTTCTTTATTTCTTTTCCATTGTTATCTTAGGTGACATTTCGGTAACTTTCGCATCCTCCAACAAAGGTTACTCAAACAACCCATCATTATCAAATAAACTATACGCGATATTCTATGAGTTCTTCTAGCTCTCACAGAACTCAAACGATTTATATTTCTTCTCTTCTCTGCCAATCCAGCTGAGATCACGCTATTGCTAAGAAGGTTGGAAGGCTTAATCTTATTGCTACAAAAGAAGATTGCTTTGTTGGTCAGTTGGCATATTCGATTTGGGGAAATACAAATCGTTTTCAAGTGAAGATATCAGTTTAGATTTGTTCTTCTGGCATTGCTAATCAAGAGCTGTTTGCAGATGAGATGAGTTTGAGGTAGAATTACCACTAATAGTCACTAAATACTCTTGAATCTCCTCAGTCAGCAATGCATATTCTGAGACGAGCTGAGTCGAAATCGGAAACACATTCTGTCTGTATTCTTCGTCGACATATATATTAAAACCATCACCTAAGGACACCTTTTCGGGAAGTTTCAACGTATGCTACTGCAGGTTATGCTGCTGATAATTGCCATTGAGTCTACTGCTGTGATTCTTATCTTAATGATTCTTGTTTTAGCTGTAAAAATCGTTGTTCTACGAGAATGAATATTACTTATTGATTTGCTAGTAATTGCGAGTGTTCGTATCAGCTCTAGTAGCATTGGAGTCGTTGAATGGAGGGTGCATATTAATTAGTGATCTGTTCATGGCTTTCTTTTTGTTTTGTGGAAGCATCTGATGATTCTTACTCCAGAAGGTTTCCGTTGTATCCATTCTAAACTCGTTGTTCTTCCTTTTCCTTGCTTTGTTCGTGTAATATTACTAATTACCGTCATTGATCTCATCGTCTTGCTAATTGTAGATGCCGTTGTGGTTGTTGCCTTAACCAGCACGCTAATTATTATGATTGTTTTTATTCTCCTTAAGCTTACTCTACATCCTTTCTTATTCTCGTTTTCCTTCATAATACATCTGTAGACTTGCTAGCTCTTTCAAGTGACGTATCCTAGCTTCCATTCTCTCTGTGAATTTAGTGCTCAAATCTTGCAAGACGCTCTCAGGCTGGACTTGCTTCAATTTTCCTTCTAGAATATACTTGTCAGCTTGTTAGTAATCCAGTTTGGATTCGGAGATCTTGCATATCGCTTCGTAGAAAAGAGCACTGTTTACACCAATGTCGTTTTCTTCCATGTAATAGATCACGTCTTCCTCGTCACGACAGCAATGACTCTTAGGAAATACATACAAAAAATAGAATGGATGATAAGTTTTTTTTCTCTCTCTTTCCTAAAGGTTTATTTTGTTGTTACATATTGAATCCATAGCTTAGCTATCCTTGGATCTGTCTTGGTGTACTCCCTTTCTGTGGAGTATCTTGTGAATGCTTCCAGTGCATCAATTAGCCGAGATTTTCCATCATGCAAGCGCTCTTCTCTTGCTTCTGTGCTCAAGAAATCTATGTATCTAACCAAAAAAATGCAACAAAGATAAATGAAAATGAACTCTCTTACTCTTCCCAGACAGCGACAGGATCATCTTGGGAATCAATCTATTCAAGCATACGATCATATTCACTATGTAAAAAAAAATAGGAATTCATATTTTAATTGTAAGAATTCCATTATCAGTAACAGTTTGAAATTCCAAAAAGAAGATTGCATATAATCAAGTGTTTTTGTGATTTTTGTAATAGGTTACCATAGTTTATTGTAGATTTAGTTCTTTGTAAGTCTACTCCTGACTGTGTATGCGCGCCAAATTGTCCGAACGTAAGAAAAAACAAATATCACAAGACACTCACCTAACCAAAATAACGTTTATTACGCAGGTTTGAATGACGGAATATTGAATCTTAAGGATAATTATCTAGAAAGCCTTCATTTTGTTTGATTTCTTTGAGAGAAGAAGAGAAATAAGCTCCTAAATCGAACATCCCAATGTAGAATATGCTTGATCTTCTCCAAACAAAAATTATGTGTCTTCAAGCTGGTCGATAGTGCTCCTGCTTGAGCTAAATCAAAGAGTTTAAGATTTAGGTATTTTCTAAGAAAGGTTGTTTTCGGATATTATGTTGCTTTTCTGAGTTAAAAAGAATGAAACTGCAAAAGTCAAGAGCAGAAGAAGACTAAGACTATTTGTTTTATCTTGTAGTTTTGCGCAAAATGCCCAAAAATAGTGATTTTGAATTATTCGGCAATATTTATGCTTCTGTTTCTTTAAAAATATTTTGATTTTGGAGAAGGTATTGATATTCCTTTCCCATTGTGCAAACAAATATCCCCAATACAATATTCAATCAAAGGAATTAGTGTTAAACTTGAGATAAGTGTGTCTGATGGATGCAAGAATGAAAATAATAATTAATTATGGAAAAATAAATGGCGATTATTTTGTAAAAGATTTAAAAATATCTTGACATAAGGATATACAGACATACTTGTATTTCAAGACTTCAAATAAATTGTTTATGATAATAGATCTCTTTAAAATCTTAATGTTCCATCAATTTTTTCTGATTCTCCTCGATAGGTAATTCGTATTGTTTTTGATCATCCATTCAAATTCCCTTTGACTCGAGATCTATCCTATCATTGATCTTCCGTTTCGTCTAAGTAGAATTTATCATCATATCCGAAAGCGATTTCAGCTATTTCATCGCATATTGGTTGTTTCGCAGAGGCAATCTCTGGGAGCCAGAAAATGTGCACAATGGCAATCGTTGAGCAGAAAATAATCGGGATAATATATAAAGCGTCACTGAAATTTCTCAGCTACATTAGATACACGATGATTGAGCCTTAACAATAAAATTAAAGGGGAACATAAGAAAGATGAATGTGGATTGAAAGAATGTTACCTAGCTATGAGCATATGAAGAGTACAGCCATACCCATTGATCGAATGATCGTCGGGAAGAGTTCCGCGAAATACACGAATGCGACTGTACGAAGGTAATTACTGGAGAATCTCGATACAACTGCAATTGCAATCTAGACAATCCTCATTAAGGTGTATTCGTTGATTTGATCATTGAAGATGTTCGTAAAGCCATAGAAGCAAATGATTGACACAAGAGAAACAGTACAAGATATCGTTAATTGTCTCTTGCGACTCATGCGGTTTATCAAGAATACTGATGAATAACAAAGAAAGAATCAATGTGTGAGAAACAATAATAGTCTTTTGGAGGGTTTGATGGTTGGGTTTTGTGTTTGATCATTCGCTTACATGCTGTGACAGAAGCAGCTACATCGGAGAGCGACAAAAGAACGACTTTCTGATAGGTGTTCAGAGAGTTGTTCTCAAGTGAAATTTCACCTGCCTTGAAGAGCATCTCCGTTGAGAAGAAAATAATCGATCCAGCTAGAATACATATCCTTAGTGATAAATACTGAAATAAATCCTTATATCGACGGCTTTTATCTCTCCATTCTTCAGTCCACACACTGCGCTCTAAATCAATATTCAAATTACGTTTCCCATTTATCAATGCGATCCTATTCAACAATCGCAAGGCCTTTTGCTTGTTCTTCAGGTAATAGTATCTGTGAGCAACAAAAAGGAAAGTCAAATTATCTTGATTTGTGTAGGAATAAATTGTTCATACCTAGGTGATTCTTCAAAGTTGTCAAAGATAAGGTTCAGGAGAATTGCAGGGATCACACCGCAAGCAAACATCAAAATACGCCAATCATGAAGAATATATGCAAATCCTGTGAAGATCGTTTGAGCAAAGCTAAACCCAATGTTCAACCCGATTCCGGACATAACTCGAACAGCACCAGCTTTTGCGAAAAATCCAAAAACAAAAGTTATTAATTCAATAACTGATCACCCCTATTTGTCTTGTATCTTACTTGATTACTCGTTAATGAGTGATATTTCAATGATAATGACAGCTAATGCCGCAAACGATGATATGCAATATCCAGCCATGACTAACGGTAAAACTTACGTAGAGCAGAAAATAATTAACCCTATTGTGAATATCTTCCAAGCTAATTTGAGTCCATGCTTTCTTCCATGATTATCACTCAGATATCCAAAGAAGAAATATCCTAAGATACCAAACACAGATTAGCTGAAATTGAGAATCTATCTGAGATATTCGTTTTCACAAAACAAATTGAATTCCACAGAGATTGAGTAGAATTGATTAGGCAGCAAGAAGTTCTCAGCTTCAGATTGATCGATTAGGTTATCATTGCAGAGTGTCTCAATTTATGCTACCCCAGGATAGGCGATGAATTTAACTTTCTGGAATAGAAATGATTAGGAAATTATGAACCAACCAACGACGAACCATTTCAAACAAAAACAAGCGAGCGATCGAATCTAGTACCAATTCTCTGTGCCGACTTTATCGAGAAACTATTCGAAGGAGAATTTCTTCGCTTCTTAAGCTCGAGCGACTTAATCGGAGTACTAAGAGATCGAACGTAAACTCTCAGATAAAGACAAAGATGACGACACAGACGATGTCGATCCGTTTAGTTTTCGCCTATTTACATTTGATATGTCTTTAGTTTCTGGAATAATTGCTCTTTATTTTAACTTAGAGTACTCTTCCCTCTGCGTTTAGAGGTTCTTACTTCCATCTCGCAGGTTTCTTAACACCCTACTAGTGTTGTTACTAGTTATCCCACTAATCCCACGAGTTTTAGGGACATCCTGATCTGAATCTGAATTATATTCTTCGTTCTCATCTTCATCATCGTCATCTTGATATTAGATATCTTCAGATTACCCGAATCTACTTCTTTCATCGACAAAACCACCTTCACTGAACTAGTTAGACATCAGTCTATTCGTGAGCTCAGAGATACGAGTCCTACGTTCCATTTGTGTGGGTTTGTTGTTATTCAAGAGAATCTAGTAGTTTTTTCTGAACGAGAGTTAATTTAATCAAGAGAAGATAAATTACACGAATCAGAAAGCACTGTCTATCTTTGCTTTTTTTTGACTGCACTTAATTTTATAAAAGTAATTATTAAACATTTAATATTCTTTTGTTTTCTCTTCCTTTTTTTGTTTGGATTCAGAAACACCAAAATTCTTTGGAAAATACATAATAAGTCTAAAGGGATTTTTGCAAAGAGAAAAAAACTGACGGAAATCAAATTGAAATATCACTCAAAAAAAGAAAGAAACGAAGAATATGAGAAATAGTAGCAAATAAACGAATTTGAAGGTTCCATTGAATAGTGCTGCAAGATCAAAGGAGTCACAGAAGTAGCTGAAGTAGATTTAATCTGCGAGTTCAGCAGAGTTTAAGACAACTTTGTAGCGATTGCAGGAAACGTTTGAGGAGATCAAGAGAATCAAATAAGAAAAACATAAGTTAAGGGCACACTTAGATTATCTCAAAAGTAGAAACATAGGGGATAATATTGATCGTATGAATGAAGGAGATGATGGTGAAGATCAGATGGATGAGAATAATCAAAATAATTAAAGTCCAGAGTTTGAAAATAACTCATCAGCTGCTGAGGATGATAATGATGATTCGAATGAAGAAGAAAATGATGATCATGATGATGAAATTAATCCTTAAATAACTCTGCTGCTTTAAGAGAAATCTCGCTTGCAGAATGTAATTGCATTCTAATAAGAAGATCTCTAAGCTAAGCGTAAATCACTTGAGGATATCTCTGAAGAAATGTAAAAAGCAATGAAAAAAAATCAAGAACACTGCGAAAACGAAGAACGAATTAAAAACAGTCATCTTGATGTGTAGAGTTCCGTTGCGAAGATCTAAATTGACTGTGAGGAAACGGACGCAGAGATTCTTCGCGATCAAGCGAGCTTATCGAATCTACAATAGAACGTAGAAGAATCCAAAGCCAAACTTGAATAATTTGAAAAATCGAAACAATCGTTGGAGAAAGTTATTTCCATGATGAATACAGAACTTGTTTTGAAAGAAAAGGATATTAAATAATCGCAGAACAGTCTGACTTAGACATTAGCGCATTTGTAGGAGCTAGTGCTGAAGAACAAGATACTTAATGAGCAGATTAGCAGCATAGCGCAACAAGATTAGGCTTCGATTGATTCGATTCAGAATATGTATGCGTAGATCACTAAAGTTGATGGGTTATTGTTGCAGAATAATTAAATTATTGAGTAATTTGATGGATTGCAGAAAGATGAAAAAGAAGATAGGAGTTAATAAGATGAATAGTAGACAGAGGAAGAGAGGAATAAGGAATAAAAGGAGATTCAAAAATAGCTACAGAAATAGGTGAATAGTGGTGGTTAGAATCCGTCGTGAAGGGGAGATATTTTTGGTTGTGATGTTGAAAAATAAAGCTGGGATAAGCTGTGAATTTTAGTAAATCTAAGATTCGTTGATTTTTATTGCTAAAAATGGCTATTTTTACAGAGATTTGCTGTTTTTGTTTAAGCTAAGTTTATTGTTTTATTCGATGTATGTCTGCGTCTGCTATTTGAGATTATTATTTGAATTAATCACAAACACTAAAATCTTAGTAACAAACTTTTGTTGATTTTCTTTAAACTAACTAACTAGCTAACCAAAGGGTATTTATAAACTCTTCAAGATATTTAATTCCCTTCTGCTCAGATTGTCTCTTTCTAATCTCTACTAAATCAAAAGTTTAAGAGAAGAAAAATATCATTCAAAGCCACATTCAATTTGTTATTTTAATTGTAATTTCTTATTTTTTAATAATTTACCTCCTCCAAATTCTTCTTATTCTTCTGCTTTCTCTTGTTCCAATTCAAGGGGGGATGATCAACACAAGGGGCACTAGTCTTGTCAAGATGAATCCATATGCTTCTTCAATGGTCGGTGATAATCCAGCCTAAAACCAATCAAAAGCTTCGGTTTCTTCATTCGCTGGTAGTTCACAACATGGAACAATGAGCTCAAAGTACATGGTGTTCGCTTTGATCAACTAGATGATAGGTGAAACAGCCTTAGCTCTGCCTGTCCTTTTCAACAAAGAAGGTTGGTTTTCATGTATTATAGTACTTCTCTTGTAAGGGTTCATTTCCTTCAAAACTAGCGGGATTCTCGTCAGCAATCTCAAACAATCCGAAAAAGACGTCAGTGAGAGCATCTAGCGCATATTAGGCACAAATTGGTGGAAATTCTTCTAACTCCTGAGCTCAATCTATTTATATCTGGTCTCGTTACAGTATTTCCTAGCTATAACGAACGTTATCTACAGAATCCTAACGTATTTCATGCAGCTATCTGGGATTCATTCATACGCGAAACCTTCTGAACTTAATTACTCAGAGTTCTCCTTGTAGTATGTAGCGTTACTTGTGGTTATCCCTATTGGTGTGCTGACGTTCATCAACAAAATAGAATTACTTGTGAATATCTCCTAGCAGAGTATCTACGCAATAGGCGCGTATGCGTTGTTTATTTTATTCAATTTCTTCGCGAATCTTAGCTCAGGAAGAGTTTCTTAGCATTTTTCGGATGTTTCCTTGTTTTCATTTGGATTTGGAAATGTCACGGGGACAGCTGCCATAGGATTCTCTATTCATACGACTATAGGACCAGTGATTAAATAGAATGCGAATTAATAGAATAACTTGAGAGATCTGAGATATGCATTTGCTTCTTCATCGATTCTGTATATTTTTGTAGGGCTATTCGGAGGCATAGGAATAATAGGTAAGAAGGAGATTAAGGGAATTGTTAATGTATTTTAAATTAAAACTCTTTTTGGATGTTTCTTTTTGAAAAGGGCGAGAACTGTATACAGAGTCAGCTGAAAATATCACAGATTTCTTCTCTGAAACGGATGTAAAACATGATTATTTCAAGATAAAATTATTAATTTTCTTGCAATGTTTTCATATCTTTTTATTTACTTAACAAAATAGCCCTCCTCTCTGATAATAATGACGATATACCTAGTGAATATCGGTTGCTGTCTGCCACTTTACTTCAACATATCTAGAACCCGTTTCTTTGAGTTTTTCTATGCTGACAGTGATGTTCCTGGAGAATATCTTAGTGTTTTCAATATAATTTTTGCTTTCTTCTGCATTGGACTCAGCAATATGCCATTCATCAAATCCTCTGATCTTATGAACGCAAACGGAGCAATCACGTGCTTCTTCACGATGTATCTCATCCCAATTTTCCTTCATTTCCAAGCATACCATGGGTAGAATTCACTTATGCTGAAACTGAAAAAAAGTATCTCCAGAATAGGTAAACTTCCAATGAACCAAAGAAAGAGGAATTTCCTTCAAAAAATAGTAACTAAAGACAATATTTTATGTTTTCTTTCATTTAAAATCATAGGTCTAATCGATGATTCTCATATTGCCTTGGAGAGCACTCTTTTGAAAGGTGTAAACATGGAAAAGGACGATTAATACAATCTCTTCGTGAATTATGAAGAAGACGAAGATTCGGAAGCTGATGATTCATTCTCTGCTGATGAAGATGTCCTCCACAGCAAACAGAGCTCTTCTGAAATGAAAAGAGTCTTGCGAGAAAAGAAGGAATTTGAAAAATAAAAACACATGCTATTAGAGAACAAATCCAAGAAATTCAGTATCATTCTCTACGGCATAATTGGCTTAGCAGGGTTAAGTAGTCTCATATATAGTATAGTAGAGCTATCCAGAAAGTTCCTGAGCTCAGAACCTGATGAGATCTTAGATAATTGAGAAAGAGAATACGCATAAATATCAAAATACACTATAACAAATAAATACAAAACATAATTGTTTAAATTATATAAATATTAACATCTAAATAATACCATACCATCGTATAATCCCCCCCTACTCTTTCAGCTGAGCACAACTATGCTATCTTCGAAGTCTTGCATCTTAAATGGGTCTTACCCTTTGCCGTATGAAAACGGGAATCTGTACAGAACATTAGTTTTTGCTTCTACAAAATAAATTTCCACAGAATCTTTGACGTAGAATGCATCGGTGATACGTGGGAAACCAAGATTGAAATATGTCATGACTTGCAAGTGAGAATCATATCCTCGCATGATGTACACAAGTTTCTTCGAGCAGCATGGTTCGACTATGTAGTGATTATGCAAGTTTCGTATTGGAATAACACGGGAATAACTCAAGAAAACATTGTTTAATGCTACAGGCTGATTTGTAGGTACATCGTACATCTCAACCCAATCTTCTTTTCTATGTTCCAAAATCAATCAAAATCGTTTTTAAAATGGATGTGTTGTGTGTGAAAAATTAGTAAATTCTTTAGGTGGTTTCTCTTCAATTTTCATTTCATTTTTGGGAAAAAGAAGAAAATATTCAACTTTCTCAAAAATCAATTTGCTTACGAGCTAAGCACAACTCTCCTTTCGTTAGCTTTCAGAAGTGTGAAGCCTTCGATGTACTCTGGACAAAGGGATTCGTTGACTTTAGAATCAATATCAAGACTGCAGAGCATTCTATTGCAAAAAAAGAGTATCTTATCACTGCTGGTGTCGACGTCGATCAAGAAGCTGTCGAACATGATAAGATTCTCGTTGCGCTTTATGCTGTGCGATAATCCTAAACTGATTGTCATTTCACCAGTTAGCAAGTTAAATATCTAGTAGCAAATCAAACATCTAATAGTTATTTTACTGATTTTTCTATAATAATTTAAAATCATTTTTTACCTTGATTAATGTCCCCTCTGCTTCCTCCGGCAATGGCAAAAACATAGCCAGTAGATTCTTCGTGGCATGCGTGATATATGCAAGTTTACTGGCTGCTTTGATTGTGAGCTTTGTTTGAAAATTGCAAGCATCTAAAACTAAAAAATTATCTGTTTCTTTGTCTAGAACCACTACCAATCTAGAAGGAGCAATAAACCCAGCGAACTCCTATTGTGGCTTGAATTCATAGCTTCGGAGGACAGCTTTCGTAGGATGGAAGCATAACACGTTGATTTTAGTATCTTCAACAGCTAGAACATTCCTTGCATCATCCGCACTTCCACCTGCCATGGAAAATGCTCGTTTTGTTCCACTATGTGCTCTTCTTAAGCATAAAGTCTTCCGCAAATAATTGAACACTGTGAGAACCATCAAGAATACCTAAAACCCAATCATTCCATACTGCCATTGATCTCCCTTCGCATAGAATATGTAGAACGCATTGATAACATACATGCAGTTGTATTTGAAGAAATCGACTGCATAATGAGGTGAAGCAATAAACCCACTATTTTCTAATAAAGCAGGTGACAGAACTCCAAGGACTTCGAGCAATCCTATTTATAATCCAAGACTATTAGCTGAATCCATCAATCTCGCTAGATCTTAGATGTAAATATGAGCAGCTATCTCTAATAGATAATATAGCGTATTATGCATTATTCTTGGAACGCAATTGTAGAAGATCAAATAGAGCTACGCGCCTATGCAGAATGGCTTAGAGGCTTTTTAAAAGTAGTTCAAGGAAATACCACATAGCGTAAGGGAGAAGATAAGCATATTCTCAGAGGAGGGGGGAAATATCTGGGAGAGATAGATACACGAAGAACAAGAAATACTTTTTTAAATTATTTTAATATATTTTTTAATTTCTGGTAAAATATCGAGAAAAAAAAATAAATGGAAAGACAATAAGAAGAGAAAGGGATAGGAATAAGCGTGGAGTTGTAATAACTAATTTAATATTGTAATAATGAGCTTGCTAACTAGTTAGATGTGTTCTTGTATGTAATTGTATTTATTTACTTATGCTCATTTTACACTTTCCCATAGTTCGACACAGAATAACTAACTGGACAATCAAAATCAAAAATATTTTTCTCAAGACTAAAATTGTCGAAAAATGCATAAAATCTCTCTGGGCCTTCAATAAATCCTTTCACATTGGAAATGCCTATCATCATTCAGCTCCACAAGATCCTCTTTCTTCGATATCACAATGTTCTCTTATTCCTAAAGATTCTATGCAAAATTCACAGTATTTCTGCTATCCTACAGATCGTACTCAGAAGCTTAAGAGAACACCTAAAAGCTGAATTTACTTGCTTTCTTGAATAAATTCTCCTCAAAGAACTCTTAATACCCCTTCAATGTGATTTTGTTATCAATCGCATGAAGGATATAGAGATAAATATCAAACGCATATATCTCCCTAGCGATTTAACTCCACATCACACTCAGTTTATCGTCATAAGTACCAGGTAATTTCTCATAATTCGCTCTGAAACTCTCAAGCAAATCTGAGAACTCTTCTTAACTAAGATCTGCAATCTACTAATGCACTTCTTAAAATCCAGTTTCGATAATTTAGTCAATCTCATTTGGCTGCTTCTTATCTCCTTAAAGCAGCACAGCAATGTAACTTACGCATCCAATAGTTATGGCCTTAGCATCTGCTATGTATCCAAGTCCTTAACGTGTTCGAAGATATTCATAAAAGAACCTATTCATTTTATCTTCCAGCAGTTGTATATAAATTAGGTTCTCAATGGTTCTTTCACCGATTTAGTAGACATTCACTATCGCGCTGTTAGTGTCCTCAGGGTTAGGATTCAATTCCCTACAAAATATCCCGAAATTATTAAGAGATTTTGTTATTACAATTAATGAAAAAGTAAGTATTTTTTTACTGAAAGATGAAGCTTTTCCCACTAAAATCTACCACTTAGTAGATCCTATTAGTGTTATTAATCTCTTAGTCTTCATTGCCTAGCTCTATTCTAGGGAAGAAATTATCTAATTTATCAGTTGAATCCCTGGCTTCTTGCGGAGACATATTCCCTGAGAAAAGTAGATTTAACTCTGTTCTCTCAAACACTTAGCTTATCTATTATTCGATCTCTTCCTCCGAAAGCTAAGTAGTCTACTTAATGACTTCAATTTTCGATGGAAGAGTTAATGCTTGAGGATCAAGAGTACCAAGAACTGTGATCTTAAAGAGTTTTTCTACAACTCTGAGATTAGCCAGCTCTTCTTCGAGTGCAATCTACATACTCTTTCCAGTTTCTTACCATTCTTCAGAAGTTGGAATATGCTCAATCAAGCTGCTTAGCATTGAGTTCTGAACATTTTAGTAGTTATCTCTCCATCCTGAAAAGGATATCTTCATATCTAAGGAAAAAACAATTAGATGTTATGAAAACACGAATCCAGACATATTCCCCCTTTCCCTTTCAAAATATCTCCAATTTACCCTACAAACTAGAGCTCACAGCCATCGAATATCCCGCAGCTATTGCGTTTTCATATTATTTCTCTAAGAATCTACTTTATGCTACCATATAAACAGCTTAGAAAGACAACTCAGATTTATCCAGAAACCCATGATTCTTGTTGACTAATCTCATTGAGCAGTCAGACTAAAAAGATGTTTACGCCGAATCATAGACATAGAAGCTCTTTAAGCCTTATTTTTGAGCTAAGATTAACGGCATAGTTGAAATATCTCCTGCATCTTTGTTTAATCTCGCTGACCAATTTTACTATGTCAAAGCGAACTTCTCTAGGTTCAGAATGCTAGTTTAATTGTAAGGATCTCGGGCGTACTCTTTTTAGTAAATTTTAGAACAATCAAAAATACAGTTTTGTTTTGAAAAAATATGTAAGAAATATATGATACCTTCTGATGATGAATTGAATAAATCTAAAGAACTGCTGGAATTATTCGTTTAACTTGATTCTGCAATATTCTCAATATCTTCAAGTTAGCCCTTGTAGAATTGAATTTCTGGAGAGGTTGGGACGAGAGTTAAATCAAGAGAAGTAGTAAAAGTTATGTTTGAAGCCTTGAAATATTCTGAGTCTTCGTTCGTGAGATTGTAGACTAATGAATAATCTAAATTAAACAGATCCACTCTAACATCAAAGTCATCATCAGCATTGCTATCCTTTTCACCATGATCCTTACTAACACTTTTGAGTAATCTCGAATCAGCAACATTCTAGAAGGATGAGCTTTTTAACATGAAAATAGTCTTCATAGGATCTCCAATACTCGCACAGAAATTCTCAACATCTTCTGAATTGAAAGGCTTATACTCACCTTGAAGAAACAATTCTTCCGGTTTTTCTAATATATTCAAGAGATATGCTAATCCACTAACGTCATCAGTATCAAAGCCTTCATTGGAATTGTATTTAAACAGCGTATGCCAGAAATTACCTTTTTTCTCGAAATTTTACGCATCAATATGGTCTTTGAATTATGCTACAAAACTGAAGAATCCACTGATAACTAAATCAAGATTCTCATAGCCTTTTTCAGATAAATCAGCGGAAAAAGTAAAAATACTACTATCATCAGTTCTCTGATATTTTTCAAAATCAAACCCAGAAGCCAATCCTTCTTGGATATAAAAATATCTTAAACCACCCTCGGAGCTGTTCTTCAAGAGTTCATCAAAATAGGCAACAATATCGTTTCTCTCATTGAATTTATTGTTTGGGATTTAAAAAATCAAAGTTAATTCCTTGAACTGTAAATCATCTCCTTTTACTGTGTACAAACGGCCAAGGGAGCTCTAGGAAGTTAAAAGAACAAACAATATGAACAATTTGAAAGTTATATATGCTAAGCATTGTATTTAGCTTATTATGGCATTAATTGAGAGTATTTTTACTTTTCCAAAAGGCAATCCATATTTCTAGGGTGGGTTAAAATTGATCTTAGGGATAGCATCGAAGTGCTCTTTTCTGACAAGCTACTCTAGTGATTCGATAGTGTGATTGCTAAAAACAATTAGACTCATTAAATCCGATGAATAATGTGTCTTTTCATATTTCTCGAGCTCCTCAAGGATATCAAAGTTTTTCTTTTCAGAAGAAGAAAAAAATATTTTCAAATAAATTTGACAAAATAATTCTAAACAAGGAATTGAATGAAGTTACATCCAAAAGTGATTCGTTGTTTCCACACGAGAAGTTTCCATATGGATGGTTCTTTTTGGCAATGCTTGAGAGGAGAAACTTAGTTTTCCAATTGTTATTGGAGATCTAATTTACATACTCTGAATTCACTGCGTTTATTTCCCTAAGAACATAATCCTTCGAATATTTCTAGCTCCTAAACATCTAGCTGAATATCTCGAGGGATTCAGGGAGGGCTGTGCTTTCTATGGTGAAATAGTAATTCGTGTTTTGTGAACTTGTGTATGCGTTTGAAGAACCTTGGTGTTCACTTAAGTAGTCCTCTAATTTGGAGGATTCTCCATGTTTGTTGATTGCTAGGAATTTCATGTGTTCTAAAAAATGTGACAAGCCTGGAATTGGTTCGTTCCATGATCCAACGCGTACGTCTAAGGCAGTTATGCTAGATTTGCTTTTAGGGTCACTGATAAGGAGAACTTTCAGTTTATTTTTAAGAAGTAAAAATTTATATTGTTTTTCGTCTTTTAATGGCTTTATGATGGGAGTTTTGCCCCAAGATGAGGAGGAGGGGTTAGAGTTCCTTTCTAAGTCTTTGTGCTAGGTATGGTCATCATCTTTATCAACTTTTACTAGTTTTTCAGTGGACTATTCTATCACATTTTTTTATTTCTTATGGATATCAACTAAACTAATTACTGAATTATGCTCATAAATGGTATTTCTTTGGTATTAAGCAGCTAACTTCATCGCTTCATGATGATTTTTGACTAAGCATACAAACGAAATCCATCCAATTATCAGCAGCAAAGCAACAACTAGAAAGATAGATTCTGGTTTTTTTAACTATTAGATGCTGCGTGAGATTCTAAATTTAATATGCTATTATTAGCTTGCCTTAATCGCAGCATTGTTCTTTACAGTTAAAACACAAGTAGTAGCTGCAGAATCATGGCATGATAATAAACCAGTTTCTTCATCATTATCCTAGACAGTGTCATGAAGCTCCCTCCGCTTTCTTTTCATTTCAGCGTCTTGATTTTCCATCTCTAATAATAGATAGAAATCAATTAAAACAAGGCGTTTTTTAGATTTTCTTTGTTTCTTTTCTAATTCCGTTTTTGCTTTAAGTCTACTGTTCCTACTAATTCGATAATAATGTCAATTAGCAGCAACCTTGCAGCAAATTTAACATCTTACATATTTTTAACAAAATTGATGAAAAATTCATAGACAATGTGAATTAGATAAGGAATAGAATATCAAATAGAATAATCACTTGAGAAAAGAAATGAATTAAATACACCAAAAATACATCAGTCATTTTAATATAAAACTCTCAATAACTACCAATAATCTTTGGTTGAATTCATCAATACCAATTTCAAATTATCGGCAAGGAAGACAAAATGTCAAACAGCAAGCAAGCAATAAGGTGGATATTGTTATTTTAATCATCCCTCCTCCTCCTCCATTAATAAAATTCATTAAGTAAAAAAAGAAATAAATAAAAGTTCAAAGATATTAGTAGTATTACTAGAGAATAAACATGGAAACAATCAAATAAAAAATTACTTTATTTTTTTCAATTTAGACAGAATCCATAACAAAGTTAGCCAAGAAGTAGAAGTCTATTTCAAATTTATCTTATTTCCATTATTATTCTCAATGTTTTCTCTAGCAGATCCTTTCTTTCATTGGTTTTCTTAATTTCTCTTGTTATTATCGATAGTCCTTTATTTCTTTCTTTTAGTGTCTCCAATACTCTTTTCGTTCTTTCTCTTGTTGTCTCCAATGCTTCTTACTTTCTTTAACTTGTTGTGTTTAACACTATTTGTTTTGTTTTGCTCGCTGTTTCAAAAGCTCTATGGTTTCTTTTGCGTGTTCCAAAATCTCTTTGGTTTTTGTAACTTGTTGTCTCAAATATTCTTTTCTTTCTCTCTCTTTTTGTTCTCTAGCTTTTTCTTCTTTGTAGTGTTCATAACATTCATAAACCATCCTTTATAATTCCATTCGTGCATTCCTTAATCTTACGTAAAAATCCCATGAATCAGTTGACCTGAACCCTGCTTGGTCATCATAGGAAATCCAATAATTGCACTTGCCCATTTGCTTTTTTTCGATTTATTAAAGATAAAAAATATAAAAATTATTTTACCAAAATGCAATCTAACTTCTTATTTGAATTATTCTAAATGTTTCCCTCTGAAATATGAAGGATTTAAGTTCACTTACTGAAGAACGAAAAGGTGTGATTATTAGGGGATTTGCATTTAATTGATGAATGACTGTTTTAATCTTAACCTGAATGCTATTTCTCCTGCTTCTTGTTTGATGATGCAGGACCTGAAACTGTTATGCAACTCAATTTAAAAGTTAGTGATAAACTAATTCAATGAGGACTATGAAACTCAATGTTTGCAATCAAAAGTTGAATACTTAATTCTTCACGTCTACTCACAAGCTTAAAAGCTACTTAATTTGATAGATTCTTTCAAATAGTACTAATCTAAATATTCTGAGTTTTTTTCTGCTTTATATTCCTACACAATTGTAGCCAGAGGAGAAAAAAAGAATTAATCTGCTGACAACATAAATAAACCTCAAGAAATATCCCCCTCCTCCGCTCCTTTTTCTTTTTACAAAGGGATATTGACTTTAAACTAAAGTAAACTCTGTTTCTTAATAGGTTCACTTAGAAGTTAGAGAGAATATTAACTTTGAATTAATTATTTCATTGAGTAAAAAAAGTGATATACATAAGTTTAAAGATATCGGTAGTATTCATCGAGAATATACAAGGAAACATCAAGTTCAAGTTATTAATTTCTTCTTCTTCTTCAATTGAGACAGAATCAATGACAGAGATAGCCAAGAAGTAGAAGTCTATTTCAAACCTATCTTATTTCCATTGTTATTCTCATTATTTTCTCTCATTCTTCCTTTTTCTCATTGGTTTACTTTATTTCTCTTGTTGTTAGCGATACACTTGTATTTCTTTCTTTTATTGTTTCCAATTCTCTTTTCTTTCTATCTCTTGTAGTTTTCAATCTTTAATTTGTCGTCTCCAACACTCTTTGTTTTCTTTTACTTGTTGTTTCCAATGCTCTTTGGTTTCTTTTACGTGTTTCAAATACTCTTTGGTTTCTTTTACTTGTCGTTATTATTCTTATTTTCTTTCTCTCTCTTTCCTCTCTCTAAGTTTTTCTTCATATTCTTTTAATCTCTTTTAAATTTCTTACATTCTCTTTTCAAATGCTATTTCACTCTACTTTAATCTTCTGTAAAATTCCCATTCTTCTTCAGTTAGTCTATTCTCCTTAAAGGCTGCTAATTCAGGTAAAGAATTCCAATAATAGTCCTTTACCATTTGCTTTTTTCGATTTATTTCAGATAAAAACATAAATAATATTTTACCAAAATACAATCTAACTTTTATTTAAATTAAAAAAACAATTTCCGCCAAAATAGGAGGGATTTAAGTTCACTTACTGAAGAACAAAATAAGTGTACTTATCAAAATATTTGAATTAAATTGAGAACTGGCTATTTCAATCTTGATCTTAATGCTATTCCTCCTGCTTCTTGTTTTATGATGTACAGAACCTGAAACTGTTATGCAACTCAATTTAAAAATTAGTGATAAACGAATTAAATGAGGAACTTGAGAGTCATTTCCAATCAAAAGTTGAATACTTTATTCTTCACATTTACTCACAAATTTAAAAGCTGCTGAATTTCAAATAGCACTTATCTAATTCTGTGTTCTCTGCTTAATGTTCCTACACAACTGAATACAGAGGAAAAAAATAATAAATCTGCTAACATCAAAAACCTCCATAGAAAATATTTTCCCTTTCTTTCTTTTTGAAAATGGATGTTGGCTCTAAGCAAAAGTTAGCTCTGTTTCTTAATCCGTTCACTTAGAAGTTCGAGATAATTCAGGTAATTCTAATAATTAGCAAACAAGAGTCTTTAAAAAATAAAGCCAAGCTACAAAAGATAGTAGAGAGAGACTAGAGAGACTATTACTTATAGAGCAAATTAATAAATTTGAAATCCTCTCTTTCTCCCCATTGTAATCTTCATCATTATTCGTCCATCAGATTAGATTAAGCAATGAAAGTCTGAATTTCCAATATTATTATTAATTTATCCGAATATTATTATTTGCTTACAAATAGCTATTTTTAACTGTGACATCTATTCTAATCTTCCCATTCGATTCTTTTATTTGTCTCCTCGCTAATTCTTACAACCAGATAACCAATAGTTCCACCATTTTTGCTTATTTTCATTGAAAATATGAAATAGAAGAAAAGAGACCAGCACATGATATTCTTCTGATCCAAAAAGAACATCAAAATATTTCTTTATCTTCAAAGAATACATTCCTACTTTTATTTAAATAAAACTGAAGATCAACTATTGACAAGAAATTAGAGATCGAAAAGGAACAGCAAAACAATCCTTTATCCTTTTCCTTCAAATTATTCAAAAGGAAAGAAATAATTATTATTAAACCAATTTAGAAAAGTAATTGCTAGAGTATACGGGAATGGATAAGAAAAGAGAAGACTTTTGTTTTTGTAATTATTGTAATTTTTGATAATATTCTTAGCGAAGGGTTACTTTCTCCCAGGACTGAAGTGACAACAATCTGAATGGATATTCTTGCGTTTTACAAAAATTGATCCCCCCACTCTTTTCCCAGATGAGACTTTCAAAGAGAAAGAGATAATATCTTCTCTACAAATTAATAATCTTCTAAAAATTGAAAATTTCTACTAAAATCAGAAAGAAGCAGATAAAAAGTTTATTTTATAGTCCCATCCATAACCTTTAAGATCATATTATATGTCACTCAACTTCTTTAACTCGCTCATCGCAGAGGCATCTAGTAAACACAAGACCACCATTTAATATGCTCACCTAACTAAAACAGCTCTTAATTCTTTTTCTCCTCTTTTTTTCTGATCTTCAAACACAGATATGATGCTCAATCTGCAGTAGAGATCTTCCAGTCACTCCGCATCGTTCTTCCAGCCACCTTAGTACCAACAACTCAATACCAAAGATCTCCCTACAAAAACTGAGCTCCTCTCCAACAGTAGTGAACAAGACTAATTAACTTAAGAAGACGCAACCTTCAATGCATCTTCAATTCATGGTAAAGATACATTATCATATGAAGAGCATTATTTTTTGGGATTTGAGAGGGAGATAAGGAGGGTAAAGAGGAAAAATTCAAGAAATGACTTAAAAAAGGGATTGGAGTTTTGAAGAAATTGCAATGAACAATAAGTTAAACAATTGAAGTATTTCAGAATATTCAACTGTTATAAAGCAAATCAAAGTATCAATTTAAGTTAAAGAAAGGATAATTAATAATATCAAAGATTATTATCACATGGGGAGGAGGTACTACTATCTTGTTCAATGAGAAATCATAAGGAAATTTTTAATTAATGGATGGGGAATTGAATTTTGATCTAGATCTGTAATCGATGAGGTCACCTTATTCAGATCTTCTTTTTGAATTTGTCTTTTATTTACCCTCCCTCCCCACCCCCTCAGAATTAACACCATAATAATAAGAGATATTTATTCATAGGATATTTGTTTATTTTAACTATGGATTTGAGTTGAAATATTAGAAATATGTTTGTCTTTTTTGGCTTATTTTAATCTTTAGTTATTGATGTGAAATAGCTACAAACGGGAGATCAAAACAGATGAAAAAAGATGGTTATTCTGAAAGTACAGGTACTCTTCATCACTCCTAATCTGCTAGAGCTCCAGCAGAAGAACAACCAAATCAACTTCTGCTTACTTAAATGGTAAGAAACAACAGAATAATATTGGATTAGTTTATTGAAAGAATTTGATTGATTTTTAATGGCATATTTTGGTAAAAACTCTTTTAAAAGATCATTAAACAATAGCAAGAGATGATCAGTTAGCTTCTCATAAATAACAACAATAATCCTAGTTTTAATGTAATTAATCCAACTCCTTAAATGCCTTAATAGCAGGTACAGCTTCAACAACTTCAGTATTCTCAATAACTGCAAATACCTCAGTAGATTCAATAACTGCCTTCTAATATATCAGCTCTCTAGCAGCATTTGAATATCCCTGAATAGATAAACCTCTAATAGCCATAAGAACATTAGTAATTGCCATTCCCTTAAACATTTTTACAATTTCCACAACAAACTTAACAACAGTAATACCAACTTCAACATCAGTAAATCTTCTCCTAGCCATTCACTTATCCTTCTTAATAACCAGTATTATCTTCTCAATAGCCTTAATTCTTCCAGCAATAGCAAGTTTTCTCAGAATCTTTATCAAATTCCACTTTTTAATCTGTGAATAGTGCTTATCCAGTTTTTGCATAACCTATTAGTAATATCACTCTATCTCAGCAAATAGGATTAGAATAAGTGCCAGCTGTGATAATCCCTAAGAAGAAGAGCAAACGTTCAGAAAAAGAGAATATCCCATAAGAAGAAGATTCGCTTAATGATGAAAGTGATTAATTTAAGAATTCACTCAAAAAGTCTATCAGAAAAAGACAGTAAAAAACTTGAGAAAAACTTGAAAAACATCAAAATTACCTTTTCGTTTTTTTTGTTAGAAAAAAGATGACCAACTGTGGTCATCTTGAGAGAGAGCATTACGCTAAAGGAATGTGCTCTAATTGCTACCATCGTTATGGGAGAACAAAGAAACCATGGCTTTGTACACACGACAAACTCTATGCTTGTGGACTCTGCTAGAATTGCTACATCAATAAATACAATCAAGTAATTAGAAAATTCAAAGAAAGAAAGAGAAAGGGATAGAAATTAACCTTTTAGTATGGTAATTCTGTTATTTTTTTGTATTCTCAGCGTAAGAGAACAGACATTGAGTTGCAACCTGTGGAGGGAGAAACTGAGTAAAAGATCACATAAGAAGAGAAAACGCCAAAGACAAAATCTGACCCAGATCTTGCTGCAGATGGAGATGATGAAAGGGATGAAGAAGAAGGAGTCTGAAAAAAAGAGAGAAGATTAGAAGATAATTAATTTTTTAAGTCAAAGCTGCAAATTGAACAACGTAGTTTCAAATGAGATACTACTCACTTTTCCCTTAATTTCTCATCATATTCAAGCAATCTTTAGCAATTTATGTTGATTTATTCGTATCAAATTTTATATTAAAACAGTATGATGTCTACACTGTTAATAATCAATTTTTGCTCAATTTATCAAGGACTCAATGCTGTAAAAAAAGGAAATCTATTATTTTTTGAAACTAAAAATAATTCTAAAATATGAATTAAACAGCACTATCCTTTTAATAAGTAAATAAATTAATAATAAAAACGAATATTCTACTTATCTTTTCCTCATATTATTTTCATTTATCAGTCCATTTTTAACATATGATTCCTTTTAAAGAATATTCGTGTCTTAATCTATTAATAAAGGAAAACAACACAAAAATTTTACTTTTCCCTTTCATGTATAATAATCCGTATTTTTTCATAAAATCTCTACTGTTTTTTGTTCTCTCATTCAAATTAGCAATCTTCATCTACTTCCTCCTCCACTGATTCTGGCACAACAGGAATAGGTGATTTCTCCTCATATTCTTTCACCCATTCTTCTTCATTGAAATTCTCAGGATCTTCTGCAGTGTCATGTGCTTCTTAAAGCTTCGTTGCTTTATCAGTCTCCCAAGCTTCAAGCTCTGCGGTTTTCTTCTCCACTTCCGCATGTCTATCTGCGATATTCTACCTACGAACTTCGATATCAGTCTTTCGAAGTTTGCATGTATCCAAAATCCATTTGAAAAGTCTAGCATATCCGATATTGTACTCCTCCACATCTTGCATTTGAATCTTCTCAAGTTTAGCAGAGATCTTATTCACAAGTGCATAAACCTTCACAGGTGCTGGCTTAGCTCCTTAATGAGAATACTCAATAACTTTACTGAAGAATTGCTCATTCAACAAAGTTTTCACATATTTCCAGTTGAGAACATGAGTACCTGGAGTATTAATTTCCTCCATTGTGTACCCAATCAAGTACAACACATTCTACAGAATCTAAGGGAATTTTAAGATCCTAAAATTAGCTAGATCTAAGATAAACTTCTGGATATCTTCTTCCTTGAGTAATTCCTTTTGCTTCTCGAGTCTTGCACTGTCTAATCTGTATTAGTACTCCTTTTCGTTGTTGGCTTCTTTGAGATGATCATAATCAGGTTTTTTCTCATCTTCTGCCTTTTCTTCTTCGTCATTTAGCTAATCAAGTCGTTCCTTGTGCACGTCTTTTAAGTAAGCAATCTATCTATCGATATCATCACTTAGTAGTTTCCTCTCGGTGTTTTCCCAGCTAGATGCGAATAATTTCACGTATTTTTCCAAATACTAGATCTCCTCAGTGCTGATTGCCCTATCTTATCCCATGGTATCGGCTGAAACCACATAGTCCTTAGGTTCAAATAAGAACTCTTGTTCTTTGGGTTCTTCAGGATAATCAGCGAGCATCTGATCATATTCCGCTTGTTTAGCAGTGTGCGCTTCTTCATCTGCTTCTAACGCTTCCAGATCCTTCTTGAATTCATCTTCTTTTTCTTTCTTTTCGTTCACCCACTTCTCATGTTCAGTTTAGAACTCCTAACGCTTCGTAAGAGCGTCGTTGAAGAACTCTTCCTAAAAAAATAAGCAGAAAAAAGTACATTAAAACATTACAATATTTTCCGAAAACATCATCATTTTTGGCAATTTAATAGTACCTTGAGATACGACTTGAACCTCAATGGGAAGGCGATAAAAGATCCCAGCTTGGGTAATCTAAAGTAATTCATTCTTGGCTCTTTGATTAAATCAGGTACGAACACATAACTTGGAGGGATAACTGCAGCTTCATCTTCAGCATTAGGTGGCTCAATTTCTTTAAACACACCAGCAGTTATGCTTTCTTCTTCCTTAGCCGACAGTGTCTTTCCTGAATAGAGCCAGCAAAAAAGTTAAAATTTACATTCAAAAAATACACTAATTTTAATAATAAAATTCTTTTCATTTTTTTCGTCTTACCTTTCATGATTTTTTCTTATGATGTGGAGTATCCAATGAAATTAATGAGTTTCTCACTTTCTGTGTCAAGATGTGCCTTTTCATCTTCGTTTTCTTCATCAATTTCCTTTGTTCCATAGTCCTTCACACCGATGTAAACACCAGTGAGACCCTTGCGCTCTTCAAGGAAGTTAGGAAACTCTGATGCGAGAAGTACATCGTGGTATAACTCGTTAACAATTTTTTCTTGGAATTTCACATCGATCTATTCGTCTTCGAGTTTGGCTTCTTCAACGGCTGCTTGCTCTTTTTGTTCATTTTCGAGTTCTTCTTTGTGCTCTTTGCGGAGATTCTCCTTTTCTTTCAGAAGATCTTCAAGTTTATTCTCGTTGTTCACAGATAGTGAAAAGTTCAATAGCCATTTAGCTAAGAAATCCACTGGGAACTTAGGCTATTCCTTGTAGAGAACTGCGAGACCTTTAGAAAGGACCTTGCCTATGTTGTCTTGCTTGAGATACTTAGAATAAAATATCCAAATATTAACTTTCAAAGAGAGATTAAGGATTTTGAGAGGAAGATAATCGCCTGCCATCCTGCTCAATGAGTTAATTGATGCTGGCAACTTGTGTGTTATATATTTTTACCTGGATATCGACTTTATCAGTAGCGAAAGTGCTCATTTTCTTCTGTTTTTATTATGTTAATTGTTTGTATTTTTAATTCACAGGAGTTATGCAAAAACTTGAAACAATAAACTCCCCCTTTTATTCGGCTCAATTCAAAAGGATTTTTGACTTATAAAATTAAAACCGACGAGGATCAAGAGCCAGAGAAAGAAAGAAAGAAAGAAAGAGAGAGGGAATATCTCTTTTTGTGTGTTCAATGTGGGGGCAAGGCTTTGAATTAAGTCGTTGGGTGAGTTCTTAGTGGATATTAACAAAAACTGTTTTATTCTTTGTTTTGATTGTTCGAAAGAATATTTAAAAAAATAAGACAAACACAAAACAACCACTCAGTTGTACACAACTCATCTATTTTAGAAAGATTACCCCTGATATGGCTGACAAAAAGATTTTCAGAGAGATTCAAGGAATATTTGGATGGATCGAGAAGCGAAATAAACTTGAAAATAAAGACGATGATGATGTTGCAATTGATCCAAAGCAATAGCTCTAAGAATTCTTCAAATTCCTTGGTGTCGATGATATCTCAGAAGTATGGAGTTATTCCCAAGAATGATTTGTTGTGGAAAAATAAAAAAACAAGAATTTATTACTTTTTTTTTTCAAGGAAGAAATAAATGCATTGTACGAGCTCTCGATGATGAAGAAGGAAGAACAAATCAAGCGGGATAAGCATTCCGACAACAAAGCGAAGGATATGGGTGATGAAAATGTGCTGACCTATAAGGATTTACTTAGAGTGTTCATTCCTGACGAAGATCTCACTGAAAAACAAATCGAAAATGATAACGAAAAGGAGAAAAAAGATCTCATCAATGCGTTTAGAATATTGACACCGACAAAGAGCGGAGACACGATAGATATTCAAAGATTGAAGAAAATGATCTTTTTATATGAAAAAGAATACACAGGCTAGTCTACGAAGCTATCAGCAAATAAAAATGAGAAAGAAGATCAAAAATAAAAGGAAGTAAGAATTTTATTTTTGTATGAGGGATGATTTGATGGTGATGGTTATTTTGGATGGATAGAGAGTCATGTAGAAGATCGATGAGATCCTCAGCGACTTGAAATTAGAGGGAAATGATTCAGAATCGTTTAACTTCAAGGAGTATCTAGAAGAGCAGTTCAAAATCAAGAAATGATGGAGATAGAAGAGTATGGTCAGAAAGTCAGCAGAGTTTGACAGAAAGAGATTTTCGACAACAGGAATTATGACAGTGATGATCGAAAAAGGGGGGATCTATGTTAGAATCTGCTTTAATATTTGTATTATTTAGTTTAGCATATTTTACAAATAGAAATAGTTGCATTGTGAGTCTTAAAAGAAAGTTTGAGTGTTTTTTCTTAAGAAATGAAATAATTGGTTGTGAAGGGGAAGGTTTATGAGTGTTTTCTGTTTGAGCGAAAAGACATATTCAAACTATAGCTATGTCTTTAGTTGTTTTTCAAGGTAAACAGGCAAACTAATAAGAGATAAGCATACAAATAAAAAGAAATGCAGCAATGATTTACATAAATACAACAGAAATAAGACTATTTTAACAAATTATAAATTCTGTATTTCATATTAAGGTTTGCACCGCTGATATCTTCCCTGAGACTGAGCGAGGCAGATAGAAATGTACTTGATCTTGAAGAAAAAAAGGACAGAAAACGGAACATAGAGATATCAACTAAGATCAGCTCCAGCAATTGTTCTCGTGATCAAAGTCAACGAAGGGGAAGAATATTCAATTGTAAGCCACCGTGGGGCATACAGTGGTGTGAGTAGTTCTTAATTTGCTTCGAATTCATTTGACCCTTCATCTGATTACTTAGCTCGTCG
>Ga0302271_10000551_pt1 | contig 36759 bp, 24 predicted proteins | sample III_Bog_N1_1_FD_198767 | JGI IMG/M metagenome (GOLD analysis project Ga0302271, IMG submission 198767) | Peat permafrost microbial communities from Stordalen Mire near Abisko, Sweden - III_Bog_N1_1 | ecosystem: Environmental > Terrestrial > Soil > Wetlands > Peat | place: Sweden: Abisko... | reverse complement strand
AATTCTTGAAGAATTCGATATCCACAAATTGCTGATTTATTAAACAAAAGTCAAAATCAAAAACAAAGAAAAATCAGTCAATAAACATATAAAAAAAAACACTATTCAACTTTATTTCCCTCCTTTTTTCAAGAATAAATTGTCTCATAATCTCTTTTTTTGCTCATCCTATTCTTGATTTTCCCAATTTTCCCATTTTTTTGTGTACCTTGCATTTATCCATAGGACATTTTTTGACAAGACCAAACTCTACACCTTGCTTAATCCCATTGGTTAAATATTGCTCCCAGCAAGAACTACAAAACTAATGTCCGCATTCTAGCGCATACACTCCTGTGTCATCCCCGCAGAGCAAACATTCTTTGATCGCTTTTTTGTTAGTTGACTCCTTTGCGTGATGAGAAGTATCGTAGAGATCGTCGATTAGCTTGGAGCTTAAATTATTGCACGCCTTTTCGTTGTAATCCAGTTTTTGCATCAACCATAGGGCTTTCCCGGAGGATATTCCAAGACTATCTTGCAATCCTCTGATATGCGTGCGGATCTCATTCAAGAATAAGTAATCTGGAACGAGCCTGTAGACTTGAGATTGTCCAAAGACTGCATGTTTGAAGTTAAGAAAAAACAAAATATCGTGAATAAATAGCAGTAAAATATGGTAAAATATGCTAAAGTGTGTTCTTTCTTTCTTTCATTCTCTCTCTCTCCTCTCATAACCCAATCAAAAATGTATTAAATTGATTTTTGAATTTGCATTCTAGCTTACACATCTTGGAGGGTGTGACAGAAGCATCATGCTTTTCTTCTTCCTCTTCCATGGCATATTCCTCACCGTAATCTTCGGGATCGTTACCACCATCATCGTCATCGTAATACTCTTCATCACTCATGGCTGTTGTTGTTTCTGCTTTAGATAAAATTTTGAATGTCTTTTTAATTATTGTTTCTAGCAATCAATCAAAGACGCATAATAAAACGAGAGTTGAGTTGTTTGTCTCCCTTTTCTAACAATCCCGCCCAACTAATTCTGATAACCCCTTTTCTAGACAAATTACTCTGTAGATTAAAGAAAAAAATAACACTTCCAGGGAAATTGAAGTGATCTTGCATTTGTTGTCGTTGTTGCCTTGTTTAATTTGATAAGACTGCCATAGGTACAGTTACATAAAAACAAACAATTTATCATTTGGTAATTTTAAGCCTCAACATCTGAGTTGCGTTTTGTTTGATTATATCCTTCAGGAATCAAAAATATTCCATACAAAGATGTTCCCATCTTTACCTCCTGAAATCAGCTATCTGTCATCAGCAGCAAATGCAAGAGTGTTTATGCATCCAGAATGTCCTTTTCCTTAAGCAACTAAGTTACCCGTGCTGACTTCCCAAAGCTTCAGAATCTGCTCTGATCCGCCCGTTGCGAAGTACTTTCCGTTGTTGGAGATTTCTAACGCCATGCATTCATCTGCGGATTGAGGATTCTTAGATGTATCGAGAATCTTTGTTGGATTAACATGATTTAGATTCCAATAAGTGATTTTTCTATCTTAGCCTGTTGTAATTATCGTTTGTTCATCTTTGCCAATGTCAAAAGCGTTGATCCCACCCATTCTTTAGATATGCGCACTCATCCGCTTCTCTTACTTCAAGTCCCAACACAGCACTAAGGGTAACAATAAACATTTAAGAACAAAGAAAAAAAATATTAATCAGATTAAATGTTCTGTTACATGCTCGATCTTTGGAAGCTGATACTAATTGGTTTTCTTTTTATCCAAGTAGTTTAACCTTTGTGACTTTTGATGTGTGCTCTTTGAGATGAGAAATCATCTCTCTGGATCTCATCTCCCATACCCTGACTTCACCTTCATATCCACCAGTGCAGAAATACTTAAGACTTCCACTGAGACAAACACTAATAACTCCTCCTTTATGTGCGTTATCTATCTGCCAGATGAGATTACCATTTTCACTGGAGAACATCCTAATCTTACCATCTTGCCAGCCACTAAGAACAATCTCGTCGTTGTATGTTAAGCAAAGTGGAGAACCAGCGTTGTTAGCGAAGCAACGAGTATAAACTACATAATCTGAGCCGATATTCCAAAGTCTAATAGATTGATCCTCACTGCAGGAAGCGAATTTTTCCGAGGAACCCTTTGGATAACCCACAAAGACAACAGAATCAGTGTGATTCTCGCAGTGAAGAACCTTATTTGCATGAACGAATAGAACAAAACAGGTGTTGAGTATGTAAAAGATATTGAATTTAATAATAAAACGTTAATCGATTTTGTTAAATCCTCATTGTAAACTTCAAATAATAAGAATAATTGATAGTACCTTTGCAAGATCTGTGTTCCTGACTTTATAAATGAATCCTCTGTCAGTTGCGCACATGGATTCAGTCCCATCTGGAGAACAGGAAATACTGTTTACACTGCCGATTATTGAGTTCTTCGCAAGTGGATCAGTAATATTTTAGTCTGTTCCGAAAAGTGAAATAACTCCATTCCCGCATCCAACTAAGATTGTGTTCGGTGTAATAGCTGCAATACTCTAGACTCCTTACGCGGAAACAGTGACTACCGCAGCAAGAACACTTTTCTTCATTGCGAAAACTAAAAAATCTCCTGAAGTTGTCCCAGCGAAAAGATACTCCTCACGATTCTTCGAAAACTCCAAGCAGAGATACTCCCTTATCACTGAACCTGTGTTAATGTATTCATGCTCGATCTGTCCTAAGCGAGGCTCTAACTTCCACAGACAAATCTGCTTGTTTCCAGCAGTCGCAAACTGATATTTCGTAGTGTCTCTGAGCTTAATATCTTTAGCAAATCCACCCCATCGAATTGCATTTATTCTCTCTGGATAGATTCCACAACTCGCAACGATGCATCCACTTGTTGTGTCCCATATAAACACTCGCTTATCAGCTGGATTCCCGCAGCTGAATAGAAGCCTATCATCATGCGAAAATTGTACTCCAGCAACTTCGTAATCATGTTCAGATAATTTAAACTTGATCCGCCTAAATTCGAAATCCCAGATGATCACATCGGAATTATCACCTGCTTGGCCTGAAGCAATTAGCCTGCCGTTGTTGGAAATAGCCAGTGATGTGATCTAGCTATCGTGTCCTCTTAGAAACTCTTATTTATGAGGGTCTTTTAAGTCTGCTATGACGATGCAAGCACCAGAAATATACACGAAATCTTATCCATTCGGATGAAAATGAACGCATCTGGAGATTTTTCCACTGAAGCCGATTGCATGTTCAAGTTCGACAATAGAATCAGCAATTTCTTCCTGAGATTATGGAATGTTAGAAGAAGAATTAGGCTGTTATCGTGGCTGCATTATCTGAAGAAAAGGAAAGTGCTTTTTGAGAGATAAAAAATTAAGAAAAGAAAAAGAAGTTGCTTTTTTATTTGAAAAAACAAAAACAAACCAAAGGGAGAGAGAATATTAAAAAAACTCAAATTGTGTGAAGAAAAGATTAGGAATTAGAAGATTTTTATTGAGTTTTTGAAGCACTCTCTTAAAAGATTTGTAATGAAAAGAAAGCATATCAAATGCAAACAGCTTCAACTTATTTCAAAGCTTAATAACTTGGAAGAATCAATTCCAATTCTTTATTTTTTAATACTTGAGTAATTGTTAAAATAAACTAATTCTAATATAAATCGGGCAAAAAGAATAAAATTTGATTATGAAATTGAGATTTTTTTCTCTTAGAAACTAGATAAAATACACAGAACCCAAAATATTTTGGAATGCTCCTTTTCAGCGTCTTTCAACTGCTATTATCTTTGGTGGATACCCATTACATCACATCCAACTGCAAGAAACCTTACCTTAATCTGAATGAATTGATTATTTTGAAATCTTAAGTACTCTATCTGGATCCTTGAGTTAATAAATTGCTGCATGCTAATTGGATGTTTTCATCTCATTTACTTTGGGAAATACTATTATTGTGCTGAAGTAGAAGAAGACGCAAACTGACCCGAATACTATTACTGCTACTATGAAACCTATTGTTGTTACTATTATTACACTACTGATAACATCTATTTATCATTTACATTATAATTATTTGTATTATTATTATTATTAGTTTAATTTTTAATTTAAGTTGTCTAATATTGAAGTGAGCTAGCCGCCTTGACATGCTTCTTCTAATGCAAGAATTCTCTGACTTTCTCAAAGGACTGCGAATTTGTAATCGAAATATAAGGCTGATACACTTAATTCAAATGCTACTACGATATAGGATGCTCGTTTGTGTATGCTTTCGAATGGTATTTTTAACCTCCCTTCTAATCCAGAACATTGTTATTGCTGTTATTGTTGTTGATTAGATTCTGAGGGATTCTGCTGTTGTTAACTTATTGTTATTATTTATCCATCGAACTACTTGAATTATAGTGATTATTACCACCCCCACCAGGTAAGATGTTCTTATTTTTATTGTTAATAACTCTGCAATCCAAATCCGTCGAGTGGTGCTGCTCCATTTATGCATGTCCTTTTGAAGTAGCTCTACAAATCGGTAACGTTTCACTTTACTAATGGATCCCTGTGTCCTTGGAGAGTGTATTTGTTTCCTCTTAAAAAGAACCATAAAAAATTATTTCATTCATTTTTTGTCAAAAACCTTTATCATTATTCTAATAACCAACCTGTTTTGGTCGAAATCCTTGATTTGACTGTGTTTGTGTCTCTTGCATTCGTCTTTGATGCATGCTGTTGCTATTAAAATACTATTAAATTATTGCTGTTCGTTGATTCACTTCCGGAGGGTTTCGAGGAGAGTGTCTTTGTTCTGCGAGCACTGTGACTGTGACTTGAGCTACTTGTTAGAGGGATAACAAAAAAGATAAAATAAATTATTTTTTTTAGATAAAAATTGAGGGATTATCTTACTCCTTATGGTTGCTAGTAGGTTTCTTGAGACTGAGGGCAACAGCAGATATACCAGGCGCAAATGGATGGATGTGAGCTTTGTTAGGATTACTCTCAGTATTCAGTAGTTAATAGTCCTAATGGGAGAGTTCATTTGAGGAATACTAAAGATTCGACTGCTTTTATAATTGTTATTCCTGTTGATCTTGCTTTTACTATGCTAAAGGCATGATATTATCTCTTGTCTCAGAGTGAAGCTAAACAGGAAGCTTGGTTTAGGATAGTTTAATGCTAGCGAATTAAGGTGCATTATGATGACGAAGACCATTTCCGATTAAGTGCGAGCTGCTGGAATTATTGTAAAGTAGATTTCTCTTGCTGCTTGAGTTGATTCCTTGAGAGGATTACAACGAAGATTAACCCATATTAGCGTTGTTAACTTAGTCCCCAGTGGCACCGATACTGTAGGGAATTGGCTATTGTTGTAGTTATGGGGGATGACTACCTTTAGCAAACTCAGCGCTCATTTACGAGCTGTGCTACTACGGCTGCATGAAGGTAAAATTATTTAAATGAAAAGGAGCAATCGATTTCTTTGGAGTCATAGTACTTTCAGTTTTATGGCTAGATAAATGATGGAAACTGCTTGCTGTTCTCGGTTTGGGTTGTCTGCTGAGCGTACCAACTGGGTATTATTATTGTTAGACGTTGAGATTATTGAATTAGGGGATCTTTTCTTAGTTCGGTTGAGGGTTAAAATCGTTTTCTAGCGTTTTCAAGGATTTTTATCTGCTGTTATCATTATTAATATCTAGATGCTGTTTGATATTGTTATTATTCCCTTATGCTGGTTGCTCTAGTTAACCATTAATCCCCTTTGATTAGATCGAATTAGCAGCACAAATAAGCAATTTGTGAATGTTATCATCAATTATTATTTGATTTGTTGCAGATTTTCCATAAATCTACTCTTCGTGTTGTTGTTTCTTGTTTATTAACCCCGCAGCAGCTCCTACGTGATTAGCTACTACACCTGCAGGATAATATTGCTGTGAGGATGCTTTAGAGTGATACTATTGCTATTATTATCCTGTCTTATTCGTAATCTATTTGTAGCTTGGGAGATGTCCCATCAGAGAATTCTTGAGTTAATGTAAGTTTGGTATGCCATTATTGCTATTGTTTGCTGCTGCTCTTTACTGCTAAAGGAATCCATGGGGTTCAAGCTAATTCGTGATAGATTAAGAGGGATGTACAGATGATTCTAATGACACTTTGTTTTTGGATTGGATTCTTGAAGAACTGCTAGGATAGTTATGATTATTAATGATTTCAGTCTACAAGCCACTCTGCGGAATGCTAGATTAGATAGGACATGCAATCTCTGTCTAAAATCGAGAATTCTACTTGAGGATATTATTCCTGTCAGGATCAGTTGGAAGCCGCGAAGCTACCAGGGATTAAATCGTAGGATTGAGATTTTTAACACCTTAAACTTGGGGTTGCTAGAATTCTTATTATCCTAGTCTTTATGGTTACTTGGAGCTACCTTAATGGATTATGTCAGCACTCCCTTTATTGAAGGTACTATCCTACTTGATTCTCTTGCTGGAATTGCTACTTTTGTTATTATTATTCCCATTGAAATTCAATCCAACATGCTAAAGATCTCCAGCCGTTGCTATTTTCCTATCTTACATTGGTTGATACCCCTCAAGTACAGCAATTTCTCCTTCTTCACTATCTTGTCCATCTTGCAATGCTGATTCGAAGTTCTCAATCGTGTCTTCGAGCTGCTGACCATCATCAAATATCTGCTCCGCTGGCTCTGAGAATGTCCTCGCGCATCCATTGTAGTTTTATGTCTTGAGCTGTGATTTCTAGATCAATAACTCAGCCATTCCGTATTCGTTACCTTCTGTTTTCATTCGCCTAGAGTTAGTATCTGCAGTACTTCGTGTCGCTGTTGTGTTATTGTAGTTGTTGTTGTTATTGTTCTTGTGTGATATTTTAGTATTGCTGTTTGATAGCTTGGTATTTTAAACTTTTCCTCTAACTCCTGAAAGCCTGTCTTCTGAACTTGAAACGACCTACCCATCAGCAGCTGTAGGGAGATGATTAGTATACTACTGGATATGTGTTTTCTTAGCAACTGCTAGATTGAGATTGATATTCACACTCAAAGCTAATCCGTTATTTCTTGGATGCTATTGTTGGTGTTGCTGCTGTTGTTTGCTGGAGGACTTGTGACGATCATCTTCTGTTGGTTTTCTAGAATTCAAAGAGTTAGAATCACATCTGGCATTGCTGTTTCTTTGCACATGGTATTACTATTACTATTCCATTTTCTTTTTGCTACTCATAGTTTAAACTACTTTGTTTGTGGTTTCGCTTGGTTATCTGGATTACACAGTTTACTACTAAAAATCCTGTTGTTTCTGCTTTTCTTATCCTTATTAATTTTCTCCTTGTGTCTTTTTACCAGCCCTCCCTTGATCTTCTGATAACATTTACAACTTCTGTGTCTGTGTTAGCTACTGAGATCTCTAAACTAGCTATGTAGGAGGTTGCTAAACCCGTGTGTCATACTGATTACTCCCATATGTATTGATACTTTTACTCATATTATGTGATGATGCGCCATTATGCATCTAATACGCATTGTGATTATTACGATTATTCTTCATATTATTAACTTAATTCTCATTGCCCTTGTTGGAGCTATTTGGTAACACATCACTGGAGGTATGAATATGCATTTTGATTTTAGGACTGTCACAGAAAATCAAATTGTTTTTATTAGCCGACGAAAATTACTGAAATTGCAGTTTAGTTGTGCTATTCTGTGAATTAACAAAGTCGTTCGTTTGTTGATTAGTTAACTAAGGGCATTATGAATAGTTTTAAGATGGTTTCGATTGTTGTTGTTCTAGATTTTGCTACTGCTAAACGAGCTCTTAGAAACAAGGGTTTAAAACAACGTTGTTGGGGTTTAAAGAATTCTGCTCAAACTTAGCAGAAATTGCATTATTATGATTATCAACAGCTTAAAAGAATAAAGGGGCTTAAGGATGTGCATCGTATTGCATCTATGAAGCAACAGCTTATTGTGGGTGAGCACATTCCATGAGATTTTGATCGAATTCTAGCTATTATTGTTGGAATTATTATTGCTAAAAAATTTCCTACTGGTTCTCGATTCTGTAGTTCTCTCTGCCTTTTCCGGCACTTATTTCAAACGACAATCTCTCTTTCTCATAGTTACGAAGGTTCTACTCATGGAGATTGTACACAGTGATTCCATCCACAGAATCCTCAGACGGACAATCTTCATGAGTCACTAATTTGTTTGCTAATCTTGGAAAAGAATATGTCTGATTGGAGTTGCTTAGCATAAATTTCCTCTCGACTTCGAGCATCTAGCGAGTCAGTTGGTCTGGCAGCTAATTCTGTGGTTAAAGCTGTTGTTGCTTCTGAGAAAAGAGGAGATTAGTTTCGATGAATTTACTGGATTTAAAAAATAAGCAAGCAAATCACGTTTGTGCTTTGGAAAGCAAATGAGAAGAAACATTAAAAAGAATATGTTTTTTTTTCGTTGAGTTAGAGTAATTGTATCTACGAGCTTGGTGAAGAGGAAGTGGCTTGTTGGTTTAATAGCAATCTATCGGTGTTTTAAGGTGTTTTCTCCTTCTTCATGTTGTAGGCTCGATAAGAATTCTCTTCCATTCTTTGGTAGTTTTTTCTTAACGCCCTTAGCTTTTTGGTGTTTGTTTTCTTTGTGTTTTTCAATTTTTATCTCCCCTCTGCAGAAGTCGCAGACAAGCGAAGACCATCGATAACAACGAATTATTCAATTAATGTAAGAAAAAGTTAATTGGTTGATGGATTGATTGTTTCCCAAAAGATTTAGTGTAATTTCAAAAGGGATTCAAGAGAAAAAAGAATTATCTATTCAGTAGAGAGTTTGCTATCAACAACAATAGAAATGGTCTTTTCTTGGGGATATGAAAATAATATTACTTCAAGCATACGAAAGTAGAAAAAAGAATTGGATTGGTCCAAACTGGCTGGTTTTTAGGGGTAATATGCTTAACAATAATTCTCAAAAAGAGAACAAGGTTGAAGGATGTGAAAAACATCTTAAAAACAAAGATTTGTTTGTCCTTTTGTTTTGAGTTTACATTATGAATTAAGAAAAAATAATAATAGTTTATGAAAGTTCTTGTAGAAAGATTTTGAATTATTAGCATAAATCAAACAAAACAAAAAAAGATAAACAAAATCAAGAACAAATGAGAAAAGCCCATTTTAAAAGATACTTTATATCATTCTTAGGGTAGGCACTTCTAAATTGAAAAAATATTTATGATACTGAGATTTCAGAAGCTTTTCTTTCAATTAAGGAAATTAGCTTGAAAACAGATTTTAAATACCATGCATTAAGGATTAATCTAACCACCCATGGGTATTTTTAATGCTGAATAGGAGTTCAGAGAGTGGTTACTTGTATCAGTTTATTTTTAATGATGAATTGGCTAATGAATTTTGGACTGGAACATTTCTTACTTGTTAAAATTTAATAGGACTAAATATACATCCTCATAAAGGAATCAAAGAAAACAAAGATCTTGAGATACTTTATTTGTGATGTAAATGTTGTAGAGCTTGTTAGGAAGAGTAAACACTAAACACTCAAATTTTTGGCTACTAACGTTTAATAATTAATTAATAATTTCTAAATTCCACCAATTAAAACGAATGCTTCTCCCAAACTAAAACATCCTCTAAAACGCTTTTGAACTGAAATTTAGATGACAATCCTAAGAAGAAAATATCACAAAAGGAACTTTATGGAGATTCATCACCAAATGAAGGTCATAGTTCTTAGCTTTAGAAAAACTAGAATTAACTGAAAGAATTCTTTTGAATCGACTATGCTTATGAGATCTTATTTTTTTCTTCCCATTTAAGAAAATAGTTATTTGCAATAAAAATGCTGAAAATAATGATAATAATAACAACATCTAAAACATAAAGCAATCAATTACAATAAAACCGCCCACAAATAATCTTAGCTTCAGTATTTTACCTTTGCAATTAATCTAAGTTACTCTCTCTCTTATTTAATTTGTCTCACAAAGCTAATATGATTTAACGCATTTATATTTAATTTTCCGCAAAGACAAAAATCAAGAAGATTCTCTCTTTTGTTATGTTTTTTAAATTAAAAAATGTGATCAACAGACACTCAGAGAGTAATTTGTCATCTCTCTTTATCACTCACTCTTTCTTTGATTATTTCTTCTTTAGTCTAATAATCCAATTTAAAAAAGGTAGAACTACGAAACAAACATGAAAGCTCCCAGACTCAAACTTCCAGAATAAAATAGGAGACCAACAGCTGCCATACCAACAAGCTGCTTCTCTGAAATGCAAGATGAAGAAAACTCTGTAGTAATTTCTGAAGAAACTGGTGGTGATTCTCTTAAAACACAAGACTAGCTTTTACCAAATTCACCATAACTTAACCTTCTGTCGTCTGATTCGATGTTGCGTAAATAGCTATTCAGTATTTTTATCTTAGGACTCTGCGAATGCTTGGTGCTGCTGAATATTCAACTGGAGATAATTCGTAGTCAATCTCTGCTGTTTTCATTTCTAGCGCCTTTAATCTACGTTCTTTGCCTTATTTCTCACTGTAGCAACACTTATCACTACAAATCTGCTCTCTTCCTTGATTTTATCTCTCTTTCAAGCATCCTTGCTCATGTTTTCTGGGGTAGTTTATTGTGTTTTTCTCTGATTCCCGTGTGCATTAGTCTTGGTCTGAGAACTATTACGAATCGCTATTAACTTTCATTTTTTTCTGGTTTATGCCAAAGCCCTATTCTTCTGTTTCACTTTCTCTTTCTTCTGCAAATAGCTATGATATCCTTGAAACTAGACTTTTCTCTGGATATTTCTTGGCAATTCGTTCTTTTTCCAGCCTTCCCTGTATTTGCAATATTACTGCTTTCCCCTCTTGTAACACTTCTCTACATTCCACCAAATACTGTCTCAAGTAAGCAAACAAGATACTTTTCCACCTTTAATAATACAAAAGAAGGTAGTATTTAGTAAATGTATTTGTTTTTTTTGAAGTTATTGGATCTATTTCGATGACAGGAATCCTTGCTCAAGCTGCTGTATCACTAATTTTAACTTTTATCCGTGTCTATGCATATCTTGAGCGATTTTAACATCAATAGCCCTCAAATTAGCTGTAAGAATAGTAAAACTAATAGAGTATTTACCAGTTTAATAGTTCAAAAACATTTTGGTATTGTGCAATATCGACACCATCAGTAGTTATTCTAGGGATAATTTGCAGAAATCAAATAAAAGACCATTTTAATGCACTTGTGAGAAGCTTCATGCAGCGATAAAACCACTCTACTGATCTCGAAAACGCATATTTAATTAAAACTTCCATGCACTCAAATTCTCCACAGATTTTACTGGTAATTGTTTGTGTCAGATTTGATAAATTAAAAATTGTATTTTTGAGTATTTTTTCAAGATTCTTCTTTCAGATATTTTTAATTAAAGCTTAGTTAAATTCCAAATCACTTAACGCTAATTCCAGCTTGGTTTATTATCACATTACCACAAAACTATTTGCTTAATTTCCTTGCTAATTCTCTGATTTTTATTCCATTATTTTCGCAAATACAGTAAAAGAAAACCGAAATATATTATGAATAAATCTCTCAGAAACTCACTAAACTACCTTCTCAATACTATCCTTGTGCTCTCCCCACCAATACTTCAGTCGCTACAACAACTACTTCAGCTTCATGTAAATCTCGCTTTGTTTTGAATAAGAGTATATCTTCCAGCACTCTCGCCTATAATCCTTCAAAGAATCAAGCTCCTATCTCAGGAGCCAAACACACCCATCTCTCAATTAACTTATAGAAGTCATAAATCCCAGAGATATTTATTGGATTCAAAGATCAAGAAGTAATTGTATTTGATACACCTCGTTTGGGAATAACTCTCACGGATAGAGCACAAAAAATCAGGAAAACCAAGAGTCTAGATTTCAAGATCTAAGCAGATTTCAACATAATTTGTAAAGAAATGAGAAAATATTCAAGTTTTTAGACTATTATACACATAATAACTCCTTTTTTTCTTTATTTACATTATTCCTAGAAATAGAAGGAGAAGATGATAATTAAGACATAACTCCATCGAATCAAAATAAAACAACTTAAATTAAAATAGATCAAGGAAAAGCTCAAATGGAAGAAGAAAAAGAGAGCTCATATTGCAGTATGTGTTTAGAAAATCAACCAAATTCGGTCATTATGAGCTGTGGTCATGGAGGTAACAATTTTCAAAGAAAATGGAAAAAAATCTTTGTATAGTCATAATCAAACATTTGATTTTCTTTTTTCTCAGGAATCTGCTACGAATGTGCAACCAAAATGTGGAAATAGACATCCTCTTGCTTTTTCTGTAGACAAGTAAGTTCCAAAAATCAATTAAAGTCATTAAATATGTGTGAACTTATTATTGAGATTAATTTTTCTAATGTTTGATAATCACAGGTAATATCATAGATTTTCGAAATAGAGCCTGCTAAAGAAAACAATTAGAGCTCTTGCTCTCAGAACAACTCATCAATCTTCAAGGTTATTTCAAAGACAATCAAGTTTTCGAAGAGAATTTGAAGAAAACAGAAACCGTTTTTGATTTTTATAAAATAATTACAATTCAAAACTACTTTTTTTCATCTATGTAAGAAACTACATAATTACTTTGAGTTTGATGCAGTTTAATTAAGCCTCCTTCTATTGAAAAAAAGAGTAATAAATGGGTTAATTAATTGAGAGAAGATATGAGAATAAATACATAAGTTAGTAGGCTTATTGGGTTGTTAATTCACAAATGATCATTTTCTTCCTTTAAAGATTTCCTTGAAGATGAATTAAGCTATTAGCGTTGTGTTTTTATTAGTCTATTTCAATTTATTCGTTTTTCTTGCCGTCAACTTCCCCTCAAGGACTAGTGAGATGCAAGAGCTAGAAAGCTAAGAAATATGGTAAATATTTCGCAATTTTAGAATATTTTTAAGATGCTATAAATGCAGAAAGTTTATTTCCAAAAAGACGCTATTAGGGCGTGATCTGCAGTGATTTAGTTAGTTTATCGAAAAACAGTCTAAAGCACCTGTCATTCTACACTAGCATGAAGATCAACATGTGAACTAATTCTATTTATTTTTTTCTAAACGCCAATTAAAGCCGCTTTCTCTTCGAATAATGATATTTATAAGTTTTACTATTAAGTTTAAGTAAATTATTTTATTGCTCACTGCTGCTGTTGTTATGTCCTTCTTAGTTGATAGAGTTAATTAACGCAGAATTGTTCACCGAACCAATGATAGAACGTGCTAAATCTGTCATACTAGTTGATTCATCTATCCCTTTTAACTTTAATTTACGTTCCTTGATAATTTCTGAAGATATTCTAGGATTCGATCTAGGATCATTGATATTCTGGTTGTTTATATTGTATTGCGATGATGTGCTCTAGTTATGATTAGTAGTTTGATCTGAAAATGATCTTTTTTCTTCTAAATCAGCTAATTCAGTAACTTATTATAACTTCTTTGTGACAGATTTTTCATAAGCATGGTCAGATTAGAATTTCGATACAATTGCCTTGTAGATCTGCTCTTTCTGGAGATTCGATTCTTCTGGGTAATAATCTCTGTTCTGCACAGCTGACATACTCTTCTAGCGAGTTTGAATATCAGTTTAAGTGTAGCTCAGATGATACAAATTGAAATTATTTGAGTTACTTTAACCTGAGTTGGTAAAATTCTAATTCATATTGTTTTTATGATCTTCCTGTGATTTATTGTGAATATATCCATGATTCTCATTTGGTTCTGAGAAAGAATGCTGCTAATCAATCGGTTTATTATGCCAGAGGGATTTATTATTGTTAATATTGGATACTCTTTCGATAAGTTCTTGTTTCTTTTTAAGTCTAAAATTGAAACTTTCAATCCTTTCTACGCAGCTATTAATCGAAGTATTACTCTTAATCTTCTCAGAACGTACAATATTAATAAATTGACTTTTAGGGAGTCTTTCAGGTGTGCGTTGATTTCCCTCAGGTGAGAAATACTCTTTGTATCCTTTCCCGCACATGCCCTCTGTATTCAGATGGATATCTTCTAAGATTAATTCACTTAGCAAACTGCCATATTATTTGGAGAATGCACTGTGGAAATTGTTTGGATGTTGTGGTTTGACTGCTCCCATGGGGGCTTAAGGTTATTGTATTGAGTTGGGGAGTGTTTTCTGATCAAACACATGAGATCCTGATTATTAAGAAAAACAGCAACAACTGCATTGCTAGTTGATTTCTTCTCTTTGCGTGTGCTGCATCTCTTAAGATGAATAAGTCATCAGGATATTACTGCAGAGACTTAGATTCTGTCTGTTATTATTGTTGTTGTTGTTGCCTACTTCTTCTAAGATATTCTTGTTATCCTTGTTGCTGATCTCCTCCATCTTGTTTTCTACTAATTCCTGATGACTGTTGATTACCTCCCCAGGAATCTCAACAATATTATTATTCGCCTAAGTTACCGTTTATTCAATGCTAGCATCAAGCCCTTTATCCAGGACAATACTGCCAATTAATGACTTATCCGTTTAACAACACTCGCAACATTTCGAATTATTATTGCTACAATTTTTTATCTTGAAGCAAGATGGTTTATGCTGCAGAGTTAATAGATCATCTTTGATATTCACTTATGTATACTAGATCTAATTACACTGAAGACAATTGCATATCGATTTGTTTCCCGGCTCAAATGGCAATTCACTCCTGCTGCTGTTCGGGATATTATCCTCTGTGTCCTCTTTTAGACTTTCAATCGTATTATTGCAGATACTAATATTCATCTTTGAGTTTCCAGTATTCGATTTCATACCCATAACCTACTGCTACTACTGATGAAGCTGCTGCTCATGCTGTTGGTGGTGCTATTACCTCAATAATTAGTCAACTTCACCCTCAAGTAAAGATATTTTCTCAGCAAATTGTTAGTTTTTAATTTATTCACCTAAAAAAAACAAAAAATTCAAATTAAACTATGAAACACAACAATAACAACGACCTCATTCCTGTTATCCTTGTTGGCTACTTTTGTGATTTATTTATGTTATATTCTATCTGTTACGTTGCAGGTACATCTCAGAAAATCTGTTGTTTTCTTGCAGAGCTGTAATTGTTTGATTCAGTTAAGTGACTTACTGCTGATGCGAAAGAATGCTATCTTGTATCGAAATGTTCAATTTAGAGATCTACTCCACTTTAGCTTTGTACATTGCAATAGTCAGATGATCGTACTGCTCTTTGATTTCAAACTCCTAGAATTTAAACACAAGAAATTATCTCGTTTAGTCTGACAAAAACTATCTCATTGAGTTTTATGTTCCCTTACAGCTTATTTTTGTTCTATTCTCTCTAACTTCGAGAGGGAATCATAAGCTGTCATAAGTTCTATTTGTTTTTCACATAACTGAGTCTCTGTCTTCGCGAACTAATCCTCGATTTCGTTCAAGTGCTTTTCTGTATCTTCATATCTTCTCTGTTTTTTTGGAATTGGAAGAAGCATGTAAGACAAGATGTTAACCGATTGGGTAATAATTGTGTTTATTTCAATAGAAAGAATGAGAATAAAGAAAGATGTAATTGATATTAATGCTTCTAAATAATAGAAAGTGATGATAAAATGAACACATTTTTTTATTTTTTTCCTTTTTGAATTTTGAATTTATGCAGTCTATTTTAGGTTATTCAAAGTCTGTTTACTTATAATTCTTGGATGTATTCCTGTTGTAAAGAATTATGCTAATTGAGTTACTGCTACACTTCACATTACTCATCAAGTTTCTCCTCCAAACCGTTTACTTTATTCAGCAGCCACTCTGTTTATCAAGCAAAAAACCAACAAAATATTCGTCAAAGATATGCAGCTGGTATTGTTGAAAATTGAAACAAATCACACACGAGAAATCTCAATCAAGCAGAGGATTTGCTCTTCTCGCTGAATTATCTCCTCCACCGAGTGACGTAGCTCAACTGTTTTAGGTCAGTAATGGCAAAGTTTTCAAAAATGTATCTTGAAAAACAATACGAATAAACCTAACCCAAGAATCAAACAAACAAACTATTTTGTTACGCTCAGGATCTTCTTCGACTCCTTAGAGTATGCGTTTCTATGCAAACGGAATGGTCAATTGCTCTTTGACATCATTCAAGAACGAATGGATAGCGTCTTCTTGATTATGTTCCCAGCAAGCATCGAACATAATATTTCTGTAATTTTTGGCAGTATTTGTTTTTTGTTCTTTTTTCGTTTTTTTTTTCGTATGCTTCTATGTTTTGTTTATTCTCCTTAGATTTATTTTTTTTCCAGCAATTCTGAATATTTGGGTGATTTATTACTATTATATTATCAGTACTCTCCTTCCATTGTCTATGACTTTAAATCATCGATTGGAAGGATGCCCTTTGGGTCTACAATATTTGTTCAGTTTGGGTTCTTTTGAAATACCAACTAATTAATATATGTTCTAATGTAGCTTATTTTTATTATAATAAATCTACTTAGATACATGAACTACATGGAATCACTGAAAAAATAAAATATCATGAAGGCTATAAGGTAGCTCAATGAATGAGTCTATCGCCGTTGAAAGACAGCAATTAGAACAAGAATAAAAACAATTTGTTCGTTTGAGGGGATTTTAAACCTACTGATGCCGCACTAAACGTCATTGCTGTGTAAATCAGTATTTTTGGGTTATGTGTTTTGTCTTCTTTTTTCATTTAATTAAGACAAAGAAAGGCTAAATATGAGATTGGTGTTTTAATAAGGGAGGGGAGATAAACAGAGAGAGAAGAAGAATTGCTGTGAAGGAGAAAGGATAAATAAGAAGGAATTAATAAATCAAAACACAAAGAATAAAGCGAGAGAGAGTCGTATATATTTATTCTTTGATATTTAGATTCTATGGCTCCAGTTTAATCCAAGGTGTTGTAAAATGATGAACTGTGGGGTCAGATATTCTCTCAGCTCTTCCATAACAATAAGAAAAAAGTAAGGATGTTATAAGATCGATTAGGATTGGATTTTTAAAGGGTTCTTTAGGGATTTGTGAAAAAATGAAAAGAGTACTTAAAAGTGTTTCTTTTTAGCATCAACACAGCCATTTTTACCTCTTTGCAACTTTTGAATAAGCCCAAATAAATGAGATTAGAAAGGAGTTTACTTGAAAAATATACTAAAATGTTGGTTTATTTGCTAGATAATTGGAGGAGCTGTTATTGGCTTAGTGACCTACTTAGTTCATCGTAAGCTGAAGGGTACAGTTCCTGAGGATCCTCACATGCACAAAAAAGTAAAGAATAACAAAATAATATTTTTCAACGAAAATACCAAAAAAGCAATGTTATTAATTCTTTTGTTGTTTTGTCTTTTGCAGGGTCGTGGTAATGTGGATTCAGTTTTCCTTCAAAGGATCTTTAAGCTTATTAAAATCGTGATTCCTTCATGGAAAAGCCCTGCTTTGCTTGATATCGTGTTGCTGACGGTGTTCCTTGTGTTCAGAACATATTTATCAATTTGGGTGGCAAGTGCAAATGGCAGAATCGTCAAGGCTATCATTAAACTTGATCTTAAACTTTTCCTTCAACGAGTAAGAGATATTCTTATGGGTGCATTTTCTTTTTTATATGCGAAGAAAGAAGAAGAAACTACCCAGAAAGATAACAATAGAGATGAATTAGTTTGATTCTAAGGTGGCTAATTTTTTAATTCATTTTTATTGTTTGCCTCATTTAGATTCTGGAGTTGGGTATGCTTGCAGTGCCTGCTTCGTTTGTGAATTCGTTCTTGGAGTATCTGAACAAGAAGCTAGCTATTCAGTTCAGATCGAAATTAACCTCCCATTTCACAGATATCTACTTGAAGGACATGATCTTCTACTAACTTACGAATCTCGATAATAGAGTGGAAAACCCTGATCAGCGCATGACTGCAGATATAGACAAATGGTCACATTCACTTTCATTGATCTATTCCAACTTCACCAAGCCTATCCTGGATATTGTCTTGTTCTCGAAGAAACTAGCTGAATTAGTCGGATGGAAGGGTCCAGGCATCGTTGTAGCCTGGTAAGATTCGACCAAAATCTTCACAAAACATTATAAATTTATTTTTGTCGAATAAACAGGTATATTTTCTCAGGCATGATTATTAAGATGGTATCGCCAGCATTTGGTCGTTTAACAGCTTAATCATAAAGATTAGAAGGCGAATATCGTGCATGTCATACAAGCTTGAGCCATCATGCTGAGGAAATCGCGTTTTATAAGGGTACAGAATGGGAGAAAACTCGTGTGATGAATTCATTCAGAGAACTAATCAAGCATACCTAGTCGATCATGGGAAAACGACTCTTCATGGGCACATTTGATAGCATGCTAGTGAAATATGGTGCAGTTATTATTGGATATTCCGTTGTCGGATTACCCGTTTTCGGTGCTGGCAGCAAGGCTTACTTGGAGAAAATCGGCAATGATCCATCAGCAATTACAAGAGATTATGTTAGAAATTCTTCTCTCTTAATCAGTTTAGCTAAAGCCATTGGTAGATTAGTCATCTCCTACAAGGAAATACAGTAACTTGCAGGTTACACTACGATTGTGTCAGAAATCTAGTAGTCACTCGATGATCTCAATGAAGGTAAAGTTACTTTTTGAGAAATAAATGTAAATTCACATCTAAAAAAATGATTAGGTAAATATCAAAGAAATCTGATATCCGGCAGTGAAGAATATGGCTAAAGCTCTTCTCTACTTGGCAGCACAATGATCAATTTGACTCAAGGAACTGTATTTTTTATTAATATTTGTTTATTTTCGATAAATATCTCAATTTGCTCTTTTGTTGACCCACCCAGAGACATTCTGGGTAGGATTACATTGAATTCATTAACCTGCCGATTGTGACTCCCAACGGTGATAAGCTCGTGAAGCCAATGAACATTAAAATCGAGCCTGGCATGAACGTTGTCATCAGTGGACCAAATGGATGTGGTAAATCATCTCTCTTCCGTATTCTAGGTGAATTATGGCCATTATTTGATGGAACTCTGGTGTGCCCATCAAGTGATAAGCTATTCTACATCCCTCAAAGACCTTATCTACCTAGAGGTACTCTCAGAGACTAGATCATCTATCCTCATAACTAGCTTGATATGATACACAAGCATGTCACAGATGAGGTAATTCAACTAATTGAGATAAACTAAGGCTTTTTTAATTTAGCTAAACAGACAATACAAAAAACTCAATAATTATAATAATTTTCTTATTGCTTCGATTTGACATTGTAGAACCTCATTTAGTTGCTTAAAACTGTGCAACTTGGGTACATCGCTGACAAAAAAGGAGGACTAGATAGAGTTGAAGAATGGGCAAATATCTTAGCTGGTGGTGAGAAACAAAGAATCGCTATGGCTCGTCTCTTCTACCATAAACCCCTCTTTGCAATTTTAGGTACAATAATCCTCTTAAAATTAATCAAAATTTCTTTTATATTTACTTTATTTTATCTTTCTATCTTCAAAAATCTCTCTTTCTTTCTTTTTTAATTATTTTTTCTTTTCTTTTTTTCCCAAGACGAATGCACATCTGCTGTTGCACTCGACATTGAAGCTCTATTATATTCCCACTGCAAACAACTGGGAATTACATTGTTCACAGTCTCCCACAGACTTTCTTTGTTCAAGTATCACGAATACATTCTTCGGTTTGATGGCAAAGGCGAGTGGAAATTTGAGCAATTCCTCAAAGAAGCACATGAGATCAACTTTGAAATCAAAAATGAAGCTGCAGCGATCATCAACGATAACGGCAATGATTCTCCTATTCCTCAATGAAGTCATTTTATGTGATGGTTTTTCTTGTTCGTTTTCAGAAAAAAGAAAGAAAACAAATTCAACAAATCCTAAACAATTCCAACCAAATTCTTTTTGAAATCTGTTTTTCAAAACACAAAATACATAGAAATCTCTCTCTCTTTCTAGCAATTTGAACAAATTATCTTCGTTTGTTTGTTTTTTATACAAGTCCCTCAATAAAACAAAACACAAATTCGATTTTTTTATCTCACTCATCATTTATTTTTCTTCGATTTATTTGATGCTTGGCTATTTTCAAGAGATTAAAAATAACTACGGCATATGTTTTTGAAAATAGGCTCGAAATCTTTAGTATCTACATTTTATTTGAGTTAAATCACTGGACCTATATTTGCGTATGTCTTCCTAATCTCACTAACCTACTCTTCGCCTGTCCAATCATTTTCACCCATGTAAACAATCAAATGTATTTCTGCTTGACGATGGTTTTGTTAAAACTATTAGATAATTTCCTTCTTTTGGTCTAGGATTATTTAATCTGCCTGACTCAGCACTAAAAACATAACCAGAATGTCTTCTTTTGCTCTCACTTATATCTCCCCTTTCAATCTAGTTCCCAAGTTAAAAATTCAAAAATTCAGAAAAAAAAGTGATTTAAAAGGAGATTGAACTTGAAATAATTTCAAAACTATCCAGAACAATATGCTTGCAACTTTATATTTTTTATTACTGTTGATAGTTTCCGCTTATGCTATCGATGACGATATTCTACTTGTCATTTCCTGAGATGGTTGATTTAATCAGAGTCTTTGAGCTTTTTAAGGGATCACAACGTTCTTAACAAATCGCTGTTACGATGATTTATGTTTCTTCTTTGCTTTTACATCCTATGACAAGTGCTATTTAATTGGGCTCTTAGCAATTATTAATAACTTAACCATCAACGGGTTCTTCGCATGATTATGAATTGCCCATAAAAGTAGGAGATTCAGAGAGATTTTTAGGTATATGCTTTGGGTGTGTCTTCTGTGAGCAGAAATTTTTTTTTCTTTTTTCGTTTATTTTTAATTAATTATTTTTCTGCTTAGAGTACTAAATTGTTCTCCTGCTTGCTGCTAATAGGAGAGAGGAGATAATATTCCAAATAATAAATATATTTTGCTTGAAAATGATAAAATCTTAATATGGAAGTATGAAAGGGAAACCTTTTTTTTTCATCTATTTTCAGTAATTAATCTCCAACATAAACAACATTTTAAACTCATTTTCAACTAGTCTAATTGAATCAATCAGGGATGAGATTATGAATTCGTAGGCTCCTCATCGAAAGGGAATGATTTTTTGGAGCTGAGATTTGTAAAAATTGATTTGATTTGACTTTAAATAATTTTAGGATTTTCATTGAAATCAATGGTCATTTCACATAGACTCGATAACTCCTTCTTGACTGATTCATCGATTTCCTCCTTTCTTTCTGAAGGCGAGCGAGTTTCTATCTTACGATCGTTATCATATTCTTCCATTGAATTGTCCTTGGCAATGACTAGAATCCTCATTCCAATATACGGTAACAATGATTTCATTTTAATAATAAGTTCAATATTTAAATTTAACTTTTCTTCACTTTTTTCAGGTTTATTAAGTACGAAGAAAATAGCTTTTACTTCATATTGAGAGCTTATTATGATCGATTCCTCGTATTGACTTTGAAAAGAAAAAAAGAAATTCATTTTCACAAAAATAATTTAATATCAAGCTACTCTTCCAATTGTTAATTTCTATTCTACTTTCGCAGAGAGCCTGATGTGGATTGAAATGAATATGTCATCTTAGGCTTTGTACTGCACGCATCAGGGATGAATGTATATGTTGTTTAGTTATAATTTGGGTCGTGCGGGATGTCAGTAATGTAGTCAAAAAGCCATATTCTGTCTCTGCTTTCTCCAAGCCCCATGAAGAGAATTGTTAAATAAATCTGAGATGTCAAAAAGGAGCTAGAAACGTTGTTTTTGGAGTCTTTAGCATTGCAGTCAAGAATATTGCCCATTGGGATTAGACTTAAAAAGATACAAAGTGATATTGTTGCTTTGTTTTTTGTTTTTTTTTCCGTAGTTTTTTGAAGTTTATTCTCTGATAGAATTGTTATTTTAATTTAACAGTTTAGAATTCGTCAGTTTCATAGGATTTAATCCAGACATCTGCGTCATCAAATACAAACAAATCAAAGGCGAGAAGTGCACAAAAGGTAAACTTACATCCATTAAAAAGAAATTAAATTCAGAAACAATTTTCAAACAGAAAGATTTTCTTGTGAGAAAAAGTCGGAATTTATATTGTGTGTTAAAGAGAGAGAGATATAAATAATGATGCGTTGTATTATTTAATAAAGATATATAAAATTATGTAAAATCGTTGACAAATACATAGAAAGTTAAAGTTAATTTCATTGAAAAACTACTGATTCATTCTTTCTTTTTTTCAGGAATTTAATATTTTTATCTGAACAACAGCATTTTTTACTCAAATGTTGCTCTCTTTTCTTCAACTTCTTTTTGCGAAATTTTGTAACCTTCAGGAAGCACAGGTTCAGTAAATTCATACTTTTAACGAGGTCCTTTCTGTTATTGAAAACAACCAAAAAATATTTAACAAAAATCTTAAGATATTTCACAAAATGGAATTATTCCTGTTTCAAAAGAATAACTACTTCCATCACTTATCCTGTTCAAATAAGACATCAAACAGGCATATTTCCATTTTGCCTAATTATCTTTCCACATAATCTTATTCCAAACATGATTTAGAAAAATTTACAGGTTTATTTAATTGAACATTCGAAGAGTTCGAAACATCTGAAGTTGGTTTTCCTGTGAAGAACTAGCTGAATTCCACTGCTATTTACAAATACCCTGCTTACTAGACTGACTGATCTAATCCATTTTAAACTTCATTCCCATATAAAATCACTTTCTACGCTCTAGCTTTGTTAAACACAGACAGGATATCTAACTGCCCAGAGCATATTAATACATCGCCTATTTCAGTTGCATAATTCCACACTTCAAACTGCATCGCATAATCTCCATCGAGAATGCGAGATTCAAAAAAGTTATACACTGCTTCCTTCCCCCAACTAGGTTTCCTGTTGCAATCGACTGACACTGGAGTCTTGTAGGTTTGATCTTTGATGAAGAGTCGAACATACAAATCGAATTTATTGTTTTTTGGTATTGGTAGATCTTCAGCAAGGACTCCACTTTCCAAACGAACTGTGAAACTAGCGGTTTCTAAGGCAAAATCAAACAATAAATAGATGAGGAGGGATTCATTTGCTTGTTTTCTCATTTTTAGATACCTTTTTGCTGAGCCTCTTGGACACTTGTTTTCGCTGTGAAACCACCTAATATCTGCTGATTTTTTTGCGTGCTCATGAATTTAGAAATGTTTACAAAGTGATTTATTTTCTTGGCAAGATGTAAACAAGGATTACATATGGAATATTTTAACCCACAAAATCTTCGAAAATATTCAAAGAATGGAAATTATCTGTGTTTAGCATAAAATATGTACTTTTTCATAAGAAAAAGAGCACAAAAAGAAGATGTAAACAAAACGATTTGATAGGAATTGAATAAAAAAAGGAAATTAATTGTCTTTGCAGGGGAGGGGATTAGTTTAGTGTCTTTGTGATTCGGGCTCAATTGCGTCTTTAGTTATTATTAATATAATTATTATTGCTGTTGTTGTTGTTGCTGCTGATTCTGCTGGTATTGGATGTACGTGATATTGATGATTAAGGGTGCTGGAGTAATGTTTGGGCACCAATCTTATTGAAAGAAGTGCTAAGAAAAGATCAACAAAAAAGATTTAATAATTGATAAATTACAAGAAAAAGTTATATTTCTGTTAACAATCACATGCAATTATGTAAATATTAGTGTAAATTATGAAATTATAAATGGTTACTTTTGGGTGTATGAGTTGGCTGAAGTCGGTGCGCTTGTTTTAACGGTTGCGCTTTGATTTAATTTATTCCTTTGATTTAAAGCAGCAGATCCATAGTTGAAACTGCTTGATTACTGTTGTTGTTGCTGTTATTATGACTATTATTACGAGTACTTGTGATTATTTTGACTGGAATTGATGTTTGATTTTTTAGCCTTATCTAGCTCCCTTTTGCACATCAAAAATCACAAACAATTCAACACATTTAAAATCAACAAATAAATAAATCTCCCTTACCAATTTCTCAGCAGAATATTAAATGGTCGCTCTTATTCAAAGAAATTCTTATATTTGAAGCAATTTTCTCCTGGATAAATCCTCTTGAATTTTCGAGCTCTAAAACAAAAATTGCAAGAAATGTCAAATTATGTTTGGAATTCAAATTTTAACAAAATAGACTTATCTTCTAAAGTTTACCTTTTGAGTTCATCTTCTGATTCTTTCAGCACAGCTCTTTCCAGCTTAGACAACTGCTTCTTGTGCGTCTCCCATTAGGAAGTCAGCGAAGAAATTATATTTGCATATTGCTTATCCGCCAATGCAGAATTCAAATTAGAATTGTACGACTAATCTATTGAATATCGCTGATCGAGTGGAACAATTCCAACAAGCGTGAAGAGATCACTGAGCATCTCTCCTTTGATTCTGAGATCCAGTGGGGAATCCGTGTTTAACGAAGAGTTGAGATTCACTTCGAGGAGATATGGTCTCAGGGAATCATCAATAAGTACATCGAACCCGAGGACTTCGAAACAGTTGTTGCGATATGGTACTTGCATTTCAAATGACGAGACAATTTAGCTTTCGATTGATATGATCGTTTTGACTATCATGTCTTCGATTTTCTCAAAAATGAGCTCGACATTCACGCCGTTGACTCGTAAGTAGTCTTTTAGAGAAGCGAGTGACCATTTGCTCCCCTTGAAATCTTCAGAGGCATCCTGTTCGAAGGGGAAAGATATGGAAATTATTGGAATAATAAACTGAAAGATAATGATAATGATACCTTATTGGAGACGAAATTATTGTTAGTTTTGTTGATGCTGTAATTTGTCAAATGCATGAATTTATCTTTGAGGAGATCACAGTCTACTTAGTATTCCTGCGTTGCAAATCTAACAAGCCCATCTTCGTAGATGTAGACTCTCAGTGGATGAATCGACGAAATAGCAACATAAATCCTGAGATCGAACTTCAAATTATTGATCAGCAAAGGATTCGCTATGTAATGACTGACAACTAAACCAGTTCCGACTTGAGCACGCAAGATCTAAAAGAAAAAAGCATGAAATAAGCAATGAGCCGCCATATGCAATATATTCTCATTCATATTCTTTTTTGTTATCTGGATTATTTCCTTACATCTTGAAGTTTATCTGTGACGAAGATATTTTTGCCTTGCGATCCGTTATGCGGCTTTACAATGTAAAGTGTTCTGGCTGTTTTGGCTTTCTCATAGTCGTCGACAAGGAGAGATTATTCTGAAGGGAGGATGTATGTCTTAGGGATGAAATTGTAATTCGAGAAACCGCAGCGAATTTGCATTTTGCTAATGTTCCTGTTCATGAGATCCTTACGAGTTATCTCAATACTCTTCGGGAAATGGTTTACCTAAGAACAAAAAGAAGGATGAATCAGCCATGAGAAAAGAATCAAATGCTTGTTAAAATAATTGATTTCAGAGAATGACTTCATTTGTCATTATCTAAATCATTTCCTTTTCCTTTTTCTTTATTTCTTGTATTTTCTCATACCTTTTAATATGCCATCATACCGGAGTAGATCTCTGATTTAATCGATCCAACAACCCACTGGATTGTCCAATCCTTGTCAATCGTTTCCTACCCAAACACAGAAATATGATGTGATGAACTAACTTAATCAACATGTAAATGTGCCTTAGAGGTTTGTGCTTTTCCATCTATCTGAAAGTTACTTTAAACCCATTTTCTTCAAGAAGTCCTCTGACGAGCTTGATGTTGCAGTTATTAAGCTTGAAGTTGTATCCACTGTCTGAAATTTGCTCATTCGAATTTCCACTCCACGGCTTGAACTGCAAGTATCTCACGATATTTTAATTATTTGGAACTAACTACGATTACTGTTTTGCTTAGGAATTACCCGAATTCTTTTGAATGTTGGTATTTTTATTCAACTATGAGCAGAATTACACTAACGAATCTATTTCCTCGTCAGCATTAGTGTTGATGATGTTGTTGTTTTCTGTGTTATTTTGCTAAATCAATGAAGGTGGTGTGATTTTAGTGAATTTAAGCCCTGAGGGAGGAAGAATAGCAGGGGATGTATGATAATAACTTTAAAATTATTAGTTCAACATATTCTGCTATTCATTCTCAGATTAAGCTACATCTTCAATTGTGTTATGCTTATGATAGCTATTCTACTGAGTAGTTGTTGCCTTCTCAGTAATTAGATTCAGACTTCCTTTATGCTTGAATATGGGGTCTATTACAATTTACTCTTCTATTATGTTTTTTTAACTTATTGTGTTGTATATCGTGTTAAACGGCATAACGTTATTATTGATCTCTGAGAGATGCGAATCCTTCTTCCTTTCGAGGAGTTAGCTGTTTCCTACTTGAGCATTGTTAGCTGCACTTGTTGTTGTGTTGCAGGTTGATTTATTTTCCTTCGCATTGTTGAGTAGCGATATAATATCGTCGACACTTTCGGTGAATATTTCTTCCATAATGGAGCCTTATCTTTCCATAGAAAACGAAATTAATATATGAGTTCAGACTCTTTGTAATTAAGTTCCCCAAGATAATCGAGTTCAAACCTTTTTGAAAAGAAAAGAATGAATGAACAGAGAAATTGAAAAAAAAACAATTAAAAATCTAACTATTTTTTGTTTTGAGTTTTTCGGTTGTGCAAGAAAAAAAGAAAAGTGTTTCAGTTAAGAAAGCTTTTTAAAGGGGGAGGGGATAATAAAGCAAAGAATTAGATAACACTGATTTGATTATTACCCCTAGTAAAAAAGACATTTTGAGTAACTTGTGAATAAATAAAGTAAATGCATTCATGGAAATAATTCTACGCAGGACAGGTTGCTGATTTCTGCTAAAAATACGTATACAAGGGGGGCTAACGTGATAGCAAGGATGATAGAATAATTGGATAATAAACTCAACTTTTGCAGTCTTCAAGATTAAATCATCGAGACTGTTTTTGGTAAGAATTATCAAGATTCCTTGCAGATAAACATTTCGTCATCTCAAGACAATTTTTACATTTCAATTTTGTATTTTTTAAAAAATTGTCTCACCCAGACGATTTCTTATTTTATGAGGGAAGGACCTGAAGGATTCAAGATTGGCTTAGAACAAATCATTTTTGAAAAAGAATTTTACCAGCTAACATTTAATCTTATTCAAAATACAAAAATTAAATCTGATTTTATTCTAATGCTAAGAATTAGTTATTTATGAGCAATTCTCTTCTTCTTATTTTATTCTAATACAGCTGTTTGCTTTACCTTTTCTGATTGAAAAGATATCATTCCTGGTTTCTTTTTAAACTATTACTGCACTCTATTCAAGCAGCTTATTTTTAATTCAATAAGAAAAATAGAAACAGAGCAATTTCCTATTATTTCTTCCATTATCAGCTATCTATCACAAATAATACCGAGATCAGCACTGAGAAATAATAAAGAAACAAAAACACTGCCCATATAAAATATTCTACCATAATTTCTCTTAATAACTTCATTCCAGTTTAATGCATAATGCAAACCTAAAATTATGATAGGCTAGGAACTTACCTCATTCTAAAATATCCAGCTGAATAAAATAAAAGTTAAATGCTGACTGAGAAATTAAATAAAGATAAATTATTTGTCTCTCTTTTTCAATAAATGAAAGAATTAAATAGAATAGTAAGTAGAGATGAATCAAAAAAGGACACAAGTGTTCAAATAAATCCTAATGGATTCTTAATAGAATAAAATGCAAGAGATCTTAACTCTCCCATCTACTAATACTACAACTCCTTTACCCCGCATGAATTAATAAATCAAAACTCTTCTCAAAAAACTAACCCACTTCTTATCTCCGTTATTTTTATGTCTGCTTAACTTCACTGAATGTAGCAATAATTTCTTACCAAAATGACCTTAAATTTTATAATAGATGAGAACACATAACAGATAGATAACTTGAAACCTTTAATAGACTTCTAATTTAGCTGCTTTTTTCTTGTCCTTCTTCCACAAAGAGATATAAATCATTAATTCTCTGAGATAAACGTAGAGGGGCAATCCAGATTAAAGAATTATAAAATCAACATCACAAAAGTTTATTAATTCACAGAATGAGAGAGGGCACTGTCGAAGAAGCTGAGTAACTCAGAATATTCAAGGGTTTAGTCAGCTAGCAAGGAAGTGGTAACTCCCATTGCGCAGATTGCAATGCGAAAAGCCCAACTTGGTGCTCACTAGATCTTGGTGTGTTTGTCTGTTTGGATTGCTCAGGCGGACATCGTCGCTTAGGGCCTACAGTGAGTCGCATACGCAGCTACATGATCGATGCCTGGAAATACAGTGACATTGAAGTATTTGCGTAAACAGGGAATGCCAGAGTCAATGAATATTATGAAGCTAAACTGGTAGGATAAACGGGAAGACGAAATGTGAAGCCCACACCGGATGCTACAGTAGAAGAAAAAGCTGCGTTCGTACATAGCAAGTATTTAGATAAAGAATATGTTTAGGATATCTCTAAGCTAAGCCCCTCGTAGGTTTTCTTCAGGCAAGCGAATAAGTAAAGAATCTAAGAAAGGAGATGGATTGTTTTTGTATGATTTTGAGAGAAAAAAGATAATAAAATTAGCATGGATATTAGTTTTGACTAACATATCTGTTGGTTTGCTGTGTTTAGGATCAATCCAAACAATAGAACTAGAGACAATGCTGGCTATTAGACAAGCAATAGTAGTAATTCATCGGAGAATAAAGTGCAGAATAATAATAATATTAAAAACAAGGACTCGTACAGTAATTAGATTAAGTAAATACATATACCTTAAACGGTTAGTGATGTCTGGGACATGAGTGCATTCATGTCAAAAGGAACTAACAATAATAGCAATATCAGTAATAGCAACGGGAACATTAAGAGAAGTGAGAAATCAGGGTTTAATAGTGTGAACAATGACTAATGCAAATCAAAGAGCATGCAACCCAATCCGTTTGATGAAAATTTCATGAATAGCTTTAAATCAGTCGATAATAATAATCCTTTTGTTTCATCACAATGTTACTATAACAATAACAGCAACAACAAACAAACTAAGAATTAGATGACTAGTAGATAACCATTCCAAGTAGCTGCTTCCTCTACACAGCAGGAGTAGGAAAACAATGGAAATAACGACTGCAATCTATCACTTAACATCAATCAAATCAATATTAACACATCGAACCAGATAACGTAATTGAAACCTAGATAGCAGCAGAAGGATAAATCTTCTGAAAAATCATGGGAAAAACAATTCGCTGAGTTCGGCACATTTCCGTAGGCATCGTCGAAACAGACTGCATAGAATGCATAAACAGCTGATCCATTCAATGGATTCTTTTTGTAATCTTAGCTTTCGGATTAATAGAACGAATAGTAGAAATCATAATCTCTTGTTTAATAGCAAATTGGACAAGAAAATTAATGCTAACAGCAGCAGTAGCTGGAAACACCATAACGATAACAATTCTAACAACAACAACAACAACTTTACTAATATTCATAGCAATAATAATAATAATAATTTAGCTAAGAGGCCATTTAAAACTAATAACTGCGAACACCACCTTAACCATAGCCATTTCCTTAATAGCAAGGATAACAATAGCAATAGAATTAATCCTCTGCAAATCAGCAATCTGCATATTCTTATTAGGCGTAGTTTCCTGTAACTCAAGGATCTTCAGCAGGATCACTGCCGCAATCTTATTAGTAGTAGCCATGTTACAACAATCCATAGGATAATAATAATCCTGCTGCTAGCAGTACTCAGCTACCTCCTTCGGAGATTCTACAACCATCTGCATAGTTTCAGTAGCAGCAAAAACAATAATAGCCATATACTTAGTAATCATATCAATAGTTTTAAAACTAAATGTGGAACGGCAGCAATTAGGCTACATGGGATGCAAGTTAGCAATATCAAAACAGTATTAATTCACTGTAATATTAATAATAGTTATGGTCATAATAATAGCAATAATAATAATTTCAATTTTAGAGTAATTCATAATAAGGAGGGAGTTAATAACTGAATTAGCAGATTCCATCAAACATTCTTTGTTAGCAATAGCAGGCAATATAAACAGTTTAGTATGCAAATACTCCTCCACATAATAATAATAATAATAATAAGCTTCAAGCAGGTAGCACAACTAGTGTGAATTTACTTGATTTATTCTGAAAACAAAATAGCCCAAATTAAATATGCTTGTTTCCAAACGATAATTCGATAATTACATATTTTTTGATATTCTTTTACTGTTGGTTTGTTGACTAACTTGCATGTGTTTCCAAGAAGGAGACATATATTTAGGTGTTTGTGGATTAAGCAACTCCCCTTTTGTGTACTCGATTACCATTTCCTTAATTTCTAGACTAATGGGGGATTGCTTATCTTAACACAAGATGCCCGAAAAAACAGATTATTACTCAGATAAAGAAAGAATCAATGGTGAGGATAATCTGTATTTTTCAATCAAAACAAAAACAAAAAAACACTCTTCTCTTAATTAATATTAGAATCAAAAAGAGATATCCAGACAGAGAGAGAGAGAGACTTGACAACGAGATGAGCGAAGATTAGATTAGCTCACCTGTGATTGAAGGAAGTGAAGATATTTCTGATTTGTCCAACGAGTGGGTTGATGAAATGGCTGAGATTCGCAAGTTAGAATGTGGTATCCCTATTTTTTCCTTCCAAGAAGCCATCAAACACAGGAAGCAAGACATGGAATTTCGTGTAAAAGCTAAAATGAATGAAAACAGCTTATAAATATTATTATGGTACTTCTGACTAATGCAGTGAGAAAGATAACTCTAGCAAAGATTGGGGGAAACTTAAAGGGGAAAAGGAATCTATTAGAAAGAAGGAATGATAAATATGAATAATTTAGGCACAATCATTTCCTTCTCGATAGCTCAATATTCATTTTATAAATATGGCTTGCCTAATTTGTTGTTGTTATTGTGTGGGTGCAGGTGATCCGCAAGATAACTGAAACAACCATGCATAACAGTCTCCTTCATGACTACTCTCCCGAAACCAATAAACTCAACAGATACAATAACATTATCCCATGTAAAACATGTTTTTATCTATTTTTAAAATGAATTTATCATATTTTTCTGATCTTAAATTTTCTGTTTCTTTTTGTTCGTTTTCTCCGTCTAGTCAAGCACAGCATTGTGAAGTTACCTGTGTGTCCTGGATGTTTGCATTCTTTGGAATAAGCAGATGAAGAACTGCCATAATCGGAATCTTCACAGTACATAAATGCGAACTACATTAACGTAAGTTTGCAGAATTTTTTAATCCTAAAAATTGATAAATCAAGAGGACCTCTTGGGTTCACTTGCGGGAAAGACGAATTAAGAAATCAAGGAATTTTGTTGGATTGTTCCTTATTTTTTTCTTTGTTCTTTCTGCTAATTTCTCTCTCTCTCGCTTTGGGGTTAATTCGTATCAATCGAGCATTCATCCATTCCCACTCGTTTACTCCCCTTAGAATTTGATTACCCCACCAATTTTAAAGATCTTAAGAGCTTTTTCTTAAATAACATATGGTACCGGGACATCTACCTGATTGCTAGCCTAATTTAAGATGCAGGATTAAACTTTTTGTGAATTTTTAATTAACACTGCTACCAAATCGTCTCAAATGCCATTTAATCCCCTCAAAATCCTTCATTTTTTTTTCAATTCTACTGTTTGCTTGAAATTACCTCTTTGGTTTGGGAAAGGAATCGAATCAAAAAATGGCTTCAAATAAGATATTCTAAATGCTCAAAAGCTACTTTAATTTTTCAATATCAGCACAATATTATTTGTTTGTTTTTTTTTCTTCTTAAGGATTGCTTCAAGAGGCAGAAAGTCTTCATTGCCACATAAGGTCCAATGAAGAATACAGCCTGTAATTTCTGGAGAATGGTATGGCATTCAGATGTGAAGATCGTACTCATGCTCTGTCGACTAGTCGTAACTTTAAATCAGTTTTAACAAATCAACGATAATTCAAAACTTTGTTTGTTTGTTAAAATATTTTTAGGAACAAGAACGAGTAAAAACCTCAAAAGGAGGAAACAAACCAACAACATCGACTAAATATTCAATTGCATTTTTTGTAATTTTAATATTTTTATCTTCCCCACTGGGAATTAGATTGAGTGTGACTAATACTGGCCAGATTCAATGGAAACACCGCTTGTTGTGGGTCCTTTCGAGATCATCTTGACAGAAGAAACAACTCGAGAAGCTAATAAACTTGTAATTCGTAAATTCACCATCCATTCAAGAGATGAAAGCCACATGCCAGCATCGAAGACTTGCATTTAATATCATGTAGATAGCCACATTAGATACAATAAAACTGATGATTGTGCTTCATTTTTTTGGGATGAAATATCTCATTGAAAAAACGAAGAAAGTTCTTTAACACTTTTTGTGATGTATGTAGTTGTTCCTTATGCTTTAATTCTCTTTTTTTCTTATGAAAGTGGCTAGGATGGCCTGACCATGGTGTACCAGACGACGACAGCTTTGATATCTTAGAAGAGATGGTTAATTTATTGGTCCACAGTGCTGAAATAAAACAAAAAACTCTCGTACATTGCAGGTAAAAAGAGAACATAATTTAATATTGCAATAATTTTCTTTTATTTTCACTGATTTCAACAATTTTATAATGAATAGCAAAATCAGAAACAATTGTTTTTGCCTACTTGACTTTTGTTCTCCTTTAAATTTAGTGCAGGCGTTGGTAGAACTGGGACGATCCTAAGCTTGGGGAATCTAACAATGACTCTCAAATATTTTGCTAGCTAACTTGCTAAGAAAGAGGGAGCAGCTCTCAGTGCTCTTGAAAAAGAAGATAAATTTAGGATTAGTATCTTTGGAGTCGTTAGGAGACTCCGAGAACAGCGCTGGGGCATGGTTTACACTAATGTATAATATAATTACCTTTATAAGTACATGGAGTAAGCCATAAAGAAAATGATCAACTAGCTTTGATTAAAAATGAGCTGGAAAAAGTTTGAATTTATAATATTTTTGTTAAGAAGTTAATTAATTATTCAAGAAAGCTGTTTTGATTTGATTAAATCAACTGATTTATTTGTTGGACAAAGCAAAAGTAGATTCTGTATTATTATCAAGAATAACTGTTTATGTTATTTAGAATTTTATAATTGAAACAAAAAACAGCATTTATTAGGGCATTTTCTCTATTTTTTATGGATTACTTGGATTTAAAACAATTGAAACCTCTTCCAAAGTCATTAGGAAGGTCTTGATACCTCATAATGTTTATTGGATTCAATTGATGATGTACTCAACTTCAGATAACTAATAACTCTGCTAGCTTACCACCTTTTGCTTATTCTCCTCTTTTTCGCTATCCATAATGTGCCTTCATTTCCTATCTGATTCATTCATCTCATCCCGATCTTTTGCAATCCCTAACATCTTCATTCTCTTGCTTTTTCACTTAAAAAATAATACCATCAATTACTGCTCTTTTTTCATCTCTTTTTTGTTTTTCTCAAATCTAAATCTTAATCTGTGTCTTACGATGTGCTGCAGGACATTTGCCTTCCCTCTCATGTTCTATTTGTATTTTTTTGTACAATGAAATTTGAATATTTAATGGGAATTTTTAATTATTTTTGTATTAAATTTTTATTTATTCTTGTATATTGAGTTTATTTTAGCTTTTTACAGAAGATAGGGGGAAAAAGAGACTTTTTAATATTGGCATTGAAGAAGCTTATTTTGAAAAATGGCAGCAGGAATCTTGGCCCCACAGAGAGATGTAACATGGAGAGTTTTTCATGAAGAAATATAGTTAAATTGTTGAAAGTCGTTGATTTGATAAAAGGTTCGGATTAATTCGTTAGGACATTACGAGTTTTACGTGCTTATGCGGTGGTCTTGGGGGGGCGATGCTAGAGTCTGTCATTTGCTTTTAGAATCTGCTTCTAAAAGGTTTTCAACTTAGCAGCTAAAGAATAGAAGTTCATCTCCATATGTTGCTAATAGAATCCAATGAATGAACCCATAAATGATTTAAAAACTAATTTTTGGTGGTATTATCTGGAATTATTTATTCTACATCTGCTGAGCACGAAATGGGTGAAACGCGCTAGAAGATTTATTAATAGAATGCCAGACAAATATGCACAAAGTTATTCAATGCATATTATGTCTGATAATTAAGACAAGATTATTGTCTTTCAGGCGAATGAAAAACTGCATGGTAGATGAACTAATGTGTAGTTGTGTTCTGTTTTGTTAGTGTAATTTTTGTTTGTTTTTTTTTATTTTATTTCTGTTTTAATTAAACTTTTTTTTATTTTTTCTCTGTTCAATAGTCATGTGTAGGGTAGTTTGCTTTTTTGTTTTATTTGAATGGCAGTTGGAGCTGAGAGAGAAAGAGATTAAGAGACAGAGAGAGGGGGCGAAAGCAAACATCGAATAGGAGGGAAAAGAAAAGAAAACACAAAGGGGGATGTAAAAGGATTAATTTTGAAATAAATAAGCAAAATACGAAAACACAAAAAAAGAATATATTAAAATTAAACCTGGAAAAAGAATAAGAGGAAAGAGAAACGAAAGAGAGCAGAAGGCAAAGAGCAAAAATAATTTTTCATAATCTCCTCCACATCAAGTTTTTTTGATTCCCGATTGTTCATCGATATCGGAAAGGACACACCCATTCATTAATCCAAAATATCGTATCTTGAGCCAAAGAAACATATGCTGTTTGGACATTTCTAAATAAGCTATCCTTACCGTTCGTTGAATCGTGAAATGCTGTGCAACTTATGTATTGACACAGTCCCATTTCAATAACGAAACATTTGCTCGATTCCCTTCATAATCTGTATCTTTCTCTCTCGCTCTCTCTCTTGAACAAACATGAATTGGCTTTGGATGTTTCCTGCCAAGACTACGTATATTTATGTGCACTCCCAAAACGTAAAAAGTCGAGATCGAAAAAAATCATTCAGCAAAGAGAGATTCAATTTATTAATATATCACACAGCATCCCAAATAGGATTTATAAAAAACAAATAAATTAAAAACAATAAAATAAAGTCATTTTAAAATGCAAAAATATAATACTAAATTTACATCCACAACAGATAAATAAATATTAAAATAAAATATATTGTCAATGAATTAAGGCGCAGCGTTCTGCCATATTAGTTAATCATTAAAATGAATGCAATCGTAAAAATGGTTATTAGTAGAAATGAAAAGGTAGTAGGGGGAGGAAAATGTTATCTAAAATATCCTTATTAAAAGACACAATTTAAACTGCAGTTGAGCTTTCAATATCTCACATATTTTTATTCTTTTATCCCTTTCAAATAGTGCCTTGAATGCATTTTACCTTAATTAATTATCTTCATATGCTACTGCTTCAAGAGACAGTTAATATACCTTTGTTAGATGAATTGATTTCTCTTTTATTTATTAATATTTTTATCATTCTAAATCTTTTTTTATCTCCCTTTTTTCTTTTTATTTTTTCATGCCAAAAGCAATATATCGGGCGTTTTAAATATTCTGAAAGCAGACAACACACACACATATAAGAAGAATAAAGATATTGTCAAGATCATAACAACATATCCAAATGATTATTTAAATCTTCATCTGCTAGCTTTCATTGAATAATGAGATCTTCACTGGATGGGGTAGAGACCCTTTTCCTTGAGGATGGATTCCAAAGCAACGTGAGATTCACCCTTGGCTCTAACGTATCCGGAGATCACAACTCTGGTGGAGTTACCAGTTTTTTGACCAGTTTCACCAACCTTGCAAAAAATATAAAAGAAATTAGAATTAAGAAAATGATTTAATTTAGCGTAGGCAATAAGTCAACTTAGTTCTAAAAATAACTAAAAATAGTGTTTTTTCTAGTGTAAATTTCTTTTCTCATTTTCGAAGTTTCTTTGGATGGGTACATTTACCAACAATGCCATATTTTTTTTGGATTTATTCTCATTTTTCAAACTGTCCCTCACATTTTCTGCTTCATCGATCGTTTTTCTTTTTATCTTATCAATATTTCCTCCAATTTCTATTGTATTCAAACTCTTCTTAGGTATTTTCACATATTTTCTAACCAACTTTTTTCCAGTTTTTAGATTTAATTAACTTCTGGAATTCCTTTTTGGATCTTTGTTTGTCTTGGTAATACTTCTGCGTTCTTGCTGTATTGAATCGATTTTTTTATCTTATCTTGAGTGTAATTCAATAACTGATAATTCTTGGGTGCTGCTTTGATATGGGTGTGTGTGATATTTTTAGATTTGAAACATACTCAAAGCAAGTAAGTTATCTTATTAACCTAAGATTTCTCCCCATTTTCCCCTTTTTTTCCTTTCATTTTATGCTAAACTCACTTAGAACTCAGATACCCTCTAAAAATTCATAAATAATCCTAAAATCTCAAGCTACCTCTGCAACGCTGATTTAGACGGAGGAAGCGTCGTTGGAGAAAATGAGTCTGTTGGTCCAGTCGCACTTTCTGGGGAGGTAAGCATCGACTCTTTTGTTGAGGTCATTGACCAAACCGGTCATG
>Ga0302271_10000550_pt1 | contig 36785 bp, 24 predicted proteins | sample III_Bog_N1_1_FD_198767 | JGI IMG/M metagenome (GOLD analysis project Ga0302271, IMG submission 198767) | Peat permafrost microbial communities from Stordalen Mire near Abisko, Sweden - III_Bog_N1_1 | ecosystem: Environmental > Terrestrial > Soil > Wetlands > Peat | place: Sweden: Abisko... | reverse complement strand
CAACCCCAACCCCAACCCCAACCCCAACCCCAACCCCAACCCCAACCCCAACCCCAACCCCAACCCCAACCCCTCAAATAAAGAATTTAGTTTTATTTTTGCTTCAATCAGAAGAATCGTTCTAATATGTTGAATTTAGAGGAAAAAAAAATAAAGCAAAACCAATTTACAACTTTATTATTTTTGGTATTGAATGATCTTGAATTACACTGAACAAAAATATTTTTATGACTTCTGCCTTTTTGGTGAGTTTAATAATTTCCCAGGATATATTAGTTATGTTAAAACTGCTCAATAATAAGCTGGAAAAACAAAGGATGTCTTATTACTCAAAAAAAAGTGATGGAAGCTGTCACTTTCAATAAAGATTTATATTTTTTCCATGTTTTTTTTAGGGGAGGGTTATTTTAATGATAATTATTAAATAAGGTTTCTTGACAATTTTACCTTAAATTAAATCTAAATTAACTATCTCTCCCCTCCCCTCCCATCTTAAATTACTTTTTAATCTGTAGATTTCAGTTAGAAATTTATTCCTCATCTCATTCCAGAAAATATTAATTTGAATTTTAAATTTAATTTTTCCAAGCTAATCGATAATTAATTATGCTTGCTGCGTTATGCAGGATTGAAAGAAAGGATATATTTGTTTTATTAAATTGATTCATGAATTTTTAAGAGCGAATGCTGCAATATTTGGCGTTTTGAAGTAGCAGTTGTTTAAAAATATATCTTAAACTTAGTTTATTCTTTTTTTGAAAACATTTGGATTCATTGAGATAAATATTTATGTTATTGGTTAAAAAATGAGTGGAAATGGTTTAGTTATGGATAGTAAAAATAAATTCGAAGAGACTGTTGCTAGCTTCTATTGATTGAAACGGTAAGGAGAAAGCAAGCAGATCATCTTCGAAATGAACGCATATGTACATTTTAACAAATGTGACAAAGTAGCTTCATATGAATGAAAGAATGTCTATCTCTATGTTTGATATTATTTAGTTTGCTTTTGGAAATTAATTTATTAATTAAAAGTTTCTTGTGAAATGCATAATTAGTATCTCACCTTGAGTGTTTCAGCTCAAATCAATGTTAAGAATAAAATATTAACCCTTTCCCATCAAAAATCATTCATTTTCCTCTAAAACTTGGCTTTCATTAATTCTTCTAAAAATAATCTATTATTTCTGATATTCACAGTTGTCATATTCAATTGATCGATTATCAATTTAATGTAACAACAGTTTAAGATAAACAATTATTTGTAATTCTGTTTGATTTCATAAAGTTTATTTTAGAAAAAAAAAAATATTGTCAAGATATCTTTGATGATTTTTTGTGAGAAGCTCATTCGTGATGCTCTTCATGGTTTTCTTCTTTTTGCTCAGGTTAAGCAGATTCGTTGTTGTTGGAATTCTCAGCTGATTCTGGAGCTTTATTATTTGATTCTTCGTTGTTGTTGGATTCTGATTTTTCAACTTCTTCTTTGTTTTCATTGGATTATTCTTCTTGTTTGTTTTCTACTGAACCTTCGATAGGAGCTTGGTTTTATTCTTGGTTGTTATTTTCAGCTTGAGGTTTATCTTCAATATTTTAGACTTCATTCACTTCAACCTTAGCAGCTTATTCTTCAACTTGAGGTACTTGTTCTTCGGAAATGGAAGCTTGTTCTTCGACTTTGGGGGCTTGTTCTTCAATTTTTTCAGCTTATTCTTCAACTTAAGGAACTTGCTCTTCAATTTTGACAGCTTCTTCTTCAACCTTGACAGCTTCCTCTTGGACTTGAGCAACTTGTTCTTCGGACTTGACAGCTTCTTCTTCGACTTTGGCAGCTTCCTCTTAGACTTGAGCAGCTTGTTCTTCAACTTTAACAGCTTCCTCTTGGACTTAAGCAACTTGTTCCTCAACTTTAAGAGCTTCTTCTTGAACTTAAGCAGCTTGCTCTTCAACCTTGGCTGTTTCTTCTTGGACTTAAGTAGCTTGCTCTTCGGCCTTGACAGCTTCCTCTTGGACTTAAGCTACGTGCTCTTCGGCCTTAGCAACTTCTTCTTCGACTTTGGCGGTTTCCTCTTGGACTTAAGCAGCTTGTTCTTCAACTTTAACAGCTTCTTCTTCAACTTTGAAATCTTGCTCTTCAACTTGAGCAGTCTTTTCCTCAACCTAATTCACTTGTTCTTCATCTTTGAGGTCTTATGTCAACATCTATTCCTCATGCACATTGGCAACTTCTTTCTCAACCTTGGCAGATGTATCCTCGACCACCTATTCTTAAACAACAGGTTCCTCATCCCATTGAACATCTACTATCATAGCTGTTTATTATTAAATTACTACTTCTTCTACCTTTTCATGTTTTTCAGTAGTATTCTCTTACTCTTAAGTAGTCTCTTTTTAGATAACCTCTTCTTCTTTCGCCTTTTCTGCATTTTCAGATACCTATTGCTCATTTTTATTATTGTTTTCATTGAGCTAAGTATCCACAAAAGCAGCAACCTCCTAAACAGTATCCTTAAACTAATTCACTAGATTAACACAAGCAGTTTCAACTACTGGCTTATTTTAAGTATTTCCACTTGTGCAGTGTTCAGATTCACATTTCTCCGAACTTGCCCCAACGACAACATTCTAAACTGTTGTATTAGTTGTAGATTGCTCTTCCTATTAAGCAGATTCAGTTTTCTAACTCTTGCAGCATGTTGTCTCAGTTTTTTTCTCCTGACTCTCTGAGAAATCAATCTCTCCTCCAGGATATGCGCTTTTCTTGTCTTTTTCTTCGTGGGCAGGTTTCTAGCTAGTACCTTTACAGCATGATTCTTCAGTAGTCTTCTTCGAATCATTTCCAGAAAGTGCGGTTGTATTAGTGTAATGATTAGTTACAGTGTTTGGCTTTCCATGATCAGCGTTGTTCTTTGGTTCTCTGCTGTCTTTGCATCCTCCAAGTACGTTACCCATTTTCTTTTCACAAAAAAGTATTCGATGAATTTTACTAGTTTTTGATTGTTTTTTAATAATTTTACGATATCAAATCAGCTGATAAGCAGCCCGCGGATATTTCATACCTAAAATCTCCTTTGCAGTCCTAGCTCTCTGCTCTATTCCCCCCGCTTGTTGAATCTTTTGTAATAAATTTACCTATTCGCAAAATTGCTTTCGATAATGTGTTATTTTATCTCCTTTGATTTTGGTATTTTTTATTTTTATTCCCTTCCCCACAATTCCTGTGCTTTTTTCTTCATAAAATGATCCCTTCGAAATAGTTCATTTGCTTAACTCTTCTTTCCTTCCCTTCAACATTTACGAAAATACCCTTTGTAGTGTTTTTTATCATCTCCAGATTATTAATTGTAATACTAGTTCTTTGTATCTTCAAGCGAGATGGATTAATTTTATTCAATAGAACTGAGAGTTTGTTTTGGCCTTCTAGTTCATTTCCCCCCTCTCTAAAGTCCGCAATAATCTCTTTTGCTTAAAGCTAAGCGAAAAAAGAGGGAAAGAGAGATTGAGTATTTTGATCTTTTACAAATTAAAATTTTCTTTTGAGCACCAAAACCCAACAAAAAATTAAGAAAAAAGTCAATTATAAGAGTTTCTAGACTCGTAAGTCATTTATTTCTTTTATGTATAAAAGGAGTATTTTCTTCCTCGATTAAACAAGTAACTCCTAAGCATAAATATTTTAAGTTTATCTTATTTTTATCTGCGACTTATCAGGAACTATTTAAATCAAGGATCATTCAGTGTAAATTCCATGGTATTTTGTTTCAAGAACATTTTGAAAGTGTAATGCACTCAATTTATCTGAGATTTTATGATCTAATATGATATTTCTTGATGACAGACAAAATTGAAATCATCATTAATTAGAGATTAATTCTTAAATGTGATGATATTCTTATTTTAAGAATGACTCTCATCTGCCATGCAAAATAGCAGTTTTAAACACAATATTAACATGTCAGATCCATTCATTCAAAATAGAATCTAAGAAGCTTGTGAGCTTTCAATAAGATTCATTTTCTTTTCTAATGAATTTTAAAGTAAATCTTTCAATTAGTTTTACATTGCTATTGTGGTTTCAGCTTGTTTTCGAAAAATAAATAAGAGTAAGCTAAGAATTAATTGATTAAAAAGCAGAATCCAGGTTTGTTGACCCCATTCATTGTCATTATTTCTTTTAACACACAAATTATCTTAAATATCAAATCAAAAATGTTTGTTTTTCTTCTTTTTTACAGAAAACAAATCCATTTTTCTTTCATTTTCTTTTCTCATCGTTTATTTATCTCATAAGTACCTTTTTACAAAGCAAAAAAATAAAAGCAAGAATAATGTATTGAAGGGCAAACAACAATTCTTTCAAGCCTGATGATATTCTTATTCTCATATCCATAAATATACATCTATTGATTTATGCCATCTAATGGAAACTTGAGAAAAACAATTGGATAAACAAAGTTAGAATTTTAAGTCATTTTGCTGAATAACTTGAAAATATTTTCAAACATAAACAGACAAAGAAACAACGAAAATCCTTACTAAACCAACAAAAACAGTGCCCTACAAATCATCACACATATTTTTCTTTGGGCGCTACGTTCTTGAGCCTTATTTAATGATTATTGTTCGTAATAGTTATTTCCTCAATCTTCATGAGAAGATACTTAATGTTCTAGTTATTTCCTTTTGATATGTTTTCAGCAATTTGGGAAAACAAAGGAAAGCAGAAATTTAGATTAATATGCTGATTTTAAACCAAAAAAAATCTGTGTGCGAGAGTGCGAATTAGCTTCAAAGAGTGAGTTTAACTTGAGAGAGAAACAATTCAAAAAAGATATGCGCTCAAATCTCAAAGATAATGTCTCTAACAGCTCCACAATTCTTCCCATTGATAAGGTGGCTTTATTCTTTCATTTTATCATAGACATAAGATCTATCTTGTGTTTTAAATGGTTTCTTCCTCTTTTGAAAATCTGATGGAACAATTATTATTCTAATTCCAAAAAACCCTATTATTGAGTCCTAATATTCCATGAATCTTATTTTCTAGGCATTGGAGTTTATGGGAGACAACTCGAAGTATTAAAAGAATGTCGTGAGCATCATTTCAATTGCTTGGATGTTCTTTTCTTTCCTCACAATGGGACTTCCATTTCTTTTCTAAGAACCAGTGTTTAAATGCAAATTCTCAGAAACTGATGCATAACTCCAAGAGTGCAGCTTCCAGCAAGCTTGCAAAGCAGTTTCATATGAAATCGATGAAAATTAAAGTGAAAACTCCTTAACAATGGATTTTATGCTGTACTGTGATAGGCAATATATCATTGGAATAGCAGGTTCAGTGTTTTTCCTTGGTAAAAAACATAATAAATATTTTAGAAAAAAACCATATTTTTTAAAACTCCTTCTTTGAAAAACATACAAACAGGTTCAGCAGCTTCAGGATTAGTTTTTCCATAATTGAGTAACAAAAAAGGAAGGAAATATGCACTTTGCTTGTCGTTACTAGTTACAGGTGTATCAATAATAATCTGCGCTTTTGCGAAGAATATCTGGTAATTCATAATTATGCTCTTTTTCTGCGGTTTAGGCTACAGCGGATTTGAGACAGTTAGTTTAGTTTATATTTCAGAAATCTCAGGTAATTGAAAAATTGAGTATTTTTCCCAAGAATTCATAGAGATTTACAGATATTTCGATTTTAATATGTTTATCGTTTTGATCTTTGATATTAAATAGGAGAAAAGTTCCGAAATTACTCAGCAATCTCTCTTGGATGTGCTTGGTCTGTAGCTTAAATCCTCTATGGTTTCCTGACTTATTACATCTAAAGTTGGAGAATGCAATGTATTATCTTGATGGGAGTGCCATTTTTGCTGATGTGGTTCTTTGCAAATGGGTATTTATTAGAATCACCTCGATTTCTAATTCAACGAAATAGATTTGCTGAAGCTCGAGCGATGCTTGATAGGATATGTGCTCGAAATAAGCGACCTCATTTGGAATATAAATTAGAAGGAGAAGAAGAAGAGTTTGAAGCTAGTGCATATGGATTGATTTTAATGGAAGAACCGAAGAAAAAATAAAGTGAATTTCTTTATGAGAGAGCTTAATCCAGTAATTACGGTTTCCTGGATTTATTTAGGTACAGCTCGCTTAGGAATTTGACATTCTTCCTTGTTATTCTGTGGAGTTTCCGATATATGATATATTTCGGGTAATCGTTCTCTCTGAGTAGTTTAGGTGCAGAAATGCATTCCAATATGACACTCACTGCTGTTAGTGAAACTGTAGCTATTCTCATGACAGGTAAGGATTCTTTTGGATTAGTTCTTTTAGTTTTTGGTTTCGATTTCCTTTTATTTTGATAAATGTATTTTTTGGTTATTGAAAAGGTCCAATAAAGACGAAAATGCCTAGAGTTGCTGCATTATTTTGGTTTTCTATTGTGACGACACTTTCGTGTGTTTCCTTGATTTTCTTGAATATCCCTGAGGATTGCTATCTCGATTAATAAACCTGCATTCAAAAGGGATTGATTGTATTCTCAGCTATTGTAAGTTCATTTCTAAAATATTTTTAAAGAATAGCGAATTAGGATATTAATTTTTGATAAACTAAAAAAAATAACAGGGAATTCGTTTCGGAATCACAGTATTCAGTGGTGTTTTGATGAACTACACAACTGAAAGATATCCAACAGTCGTCCGTGGTTTAGGCTATGGCATATGTCTCACGACAAGCAAAATCAGTAATTTGTTTTGTTGTTTTTAGCTTTTGAAGAATAATTGAAATCCACTTTTAAAATGTAAACATTTCATTTTTTGTTTTTTCCAAAACTTAGTTACAATATTTGTGCCATTGATCGTGATCTACTTCTAAGGCCTTCTGCTGAATCCCTTATCATTCCTTGGATTTATCGGTGTTGGGGCAGCTATTCTTTGTAGATTCATGAAGGAAACGTAAGGATAATAAATCCCAGATTAGATAGAAGAATCTCTTATTACGGAGACACCATTAATAGAATTGGCAAATATTCCAACAGGTGGAAATAATAGCAAAATTAGATACAATTGAATGTAAAGAGAAGATCCTCTGGAAAAGGCAATGAAGGAGAAGAGAGGGGATTTCAAAAAAGAAATAATTATAAAAATCCTTTAATTGTTTGAGTCTTTCATTTCAGTCTAACTTATTTGAACTTGTATGTGTGTGTTTGTGATGCACTTATTGAGTTTAGAATCTAGTTTTATTGTTTTAAATAATTAAAATTCACCATATTTTCCTACATTCCTTTGTGCAACAAAATATCAAAATCAAAATAAACCTATTAAATTCAAAGCCCAAGTGGGGAGAGAAGCAGCGAGAGAAATATTTTAAAAAAGATTTTTCTGTATGATAATCCTCGCAAACATAATTATTTAGTTCCACATTTCCTATCAATTACCACATAGAATAGAAACTCAATATTAAAAAAAGAAAATAATAATACTAAAGTATTGTCTCTTAAAGTATCTATCTCATTCTCACTCTCTATCTCAAAAGTAGAAATTATCTCCCCCCCACGAATCTTGCTGAACAACCTCTCACCATATTATATCTATCTCACACTGACATGACAGATACAATCAGAGTCAATCCAAACAACGATCTAGCTTTTGGAGAGTTAGCTGTTTCCCCAAAGCATACTTTGGTAAAATTATTGAACAATTGTTTAGCACCAAAATTTTATTTTTTGCGTTTTTCCATTTTTTCCCTCAATAGACTTCGATCATCGTTTAGACTTTGAAGGATAATGAACTAGTCCGCAAGCTAATACCCGAAGTAAATCATTCAAGCTTCTATTGTGTATTTTACTATTCAATCATGCTGTCTGCTAATCATAAATAGGTTTCTGGTTCACTGATGAAAGCAATAAGCGATCAATTATTCTTCAGTTGCGGAATGGATAAATAGATTCAAGCATCGTGTGTGAAATTAGCTGAGAATCTGCTGTCATTACAGCATATCCCTCCTAAGTTGAAAACGCTCAGCACCACCTTTGATTCTTACAAAGCAGACCCTTCCAATCATATCTTTGACACAGTAAAAATAGATTTTCCTTTTTGGATTTAAAGTTCTCAAAATTCGCTAAAAATAAAAAGTTCAAAAAAGCGTTAAAGTTGATGCTAAACTGCTTTTGTCTATTCATAGTTGAACCTGGAGTTAGTGTCGCTAGGGTTCAAGAAACGAGTGATTTTATATTCTGTCAGCAAGGAATTCGTATTGAAAGCGCAGGTATTTAACAACCGCTACTAGAAAACGATTTCACTGATCAACACGAGTGGACATTATGATTCTATTTATCACGAAGAAGATCTTGAAGCACATTCACTTTGCTAGAATATTCTTTATGAAGTAACATAAATATTTCTATTTAGTTATTATTCAGATCTCTTCCATTTATGCTGATAACTCTTTTGAGCAGATATTAGACGGCTAGGAACTTCGACTTGGTATTAAACTCGAAGAAGGACTAATCAATATTGATTATGAGGTAAAGCAGAATAATCATTAATATTTATTGGTTTATTTACATTTACGAATGTCTTTGATCATGTTTTTAGTTTCATTTGGAAGAGATGTCCAAAGAATGGATTGAAGAAAAAACCGAAGGAAGCCCTGAGCGTTAATAAGCACAGCAGAATACCTTAATAACGAACAGTTCAGAATCTAAAAAAAAGCACAAACGAAGCATGTCTGATTCCATCAACACACCTTTAGGACAAGAAGATTAGAGAATCCAAGATTTCGGAGAGTATAGTCTTTTCGATAACCGTATTCCACCAGGACTCTTCGATAAGATTCTCTCATTCGAGAGACGAAACAGCATAGTTGAGTCGATTAGGATCAAGAAAAGTACAACAATCTCATCAGCTTCAACGAGCAATCGATAGAGTATCTCAGCAGGTATTATCACCTAGAACACCACGGGAAACAACATAAACACCAATTATAATGTGAATTCGACATATGCGCAGGATGATGTATTAGATAATAAGCAGCGACTAGCAGCATCTAGCAGTAAACGCAATGAGATAGACTCATCACAAGCTGATTCATCATCTTAATTTAACCAAACTCCTGGAAAGAGAATGGAACCAGTCAAAAACAGAATTGTCTATTCGAACAACTAAAGCAGTGAAAACAGCGATAGCGAAGAAGAAGAAAATAAACGAAAATCTGCTACAAATAACTAAGAAGATGGGCATGTTAACGAACTAGCAGATAAATACGAAGTTGAAGATGACCTTAAGCTTATTAAAGAAGCAGGCGAACACAATACAATGAATACTAATCCACCTGGATAAAGTGATTAAGCCAGTGTAGTCTCCTCGTCTAATTACTTGCCTTCTCCAAATGCTCTTTTTCTTCAATCAAACATCTTGCTAACATCCGTCAATCCTCTACAGCTTAGCCCTAGGAATTCACTCTTAATCACTGATAATTAGGATCTCTAAGGTTCTAAGCTTTAGCAAACTCTTTACTCTTCATTGGGATATCAGTAGCAGTCAAACTAACTCTAACAAATTAATGAGTATAACAACAGTAATAATCAAAATAGAAACAATTTACTGTATCCCTCAAATCCTTTAACATCTACTTCCTCCTCCGCTGTAGTCCCTTCATCTAATGCTGTCTCTGGTGACTCATTTCCAGTTGATACGGGTGATTAGCTCTTCAGAGGAAAGTTGAAATTCTTTAACTCCGATAAAAACTTTGGGTTTATCGTCGAAGAAACCTCTGGATAAGATGTGTTTGTGCATTTTGAGGACCTGCAAAAAGCTGGAATACCTAGGAATTATCTTCTCGATAGTCGACACGGAAAAGGACTCCGATTCTAGTTCCAGATGATGGAATATTTAGGGAAATATAATCGCTCGAGAAAAGCGGTTAACATTCAAGTTCTTTCAGATTAATTTCCATTTTAGGCTATTCCTCCTAATCCTCTGTATCCTCCTACTTCCGCGTTCTACATGCCTCCTCAAAATTATCTCAACCCAGGATAGTTAATTAATCCTAATGTCTAGCGATCACTTTCACCTTCTTCGCCCAGTTAAATCTACCCTACTAACCCTTACTCTGCACAGCAATAATAACAGTATTAACCTTCGATTATTTCAGTGAGTCCAATATCTCAACAACAGCAGCAAACAAATCCTTACTTCTAGCCACAAAACGTCTAATCTTCTCTGTAGCTGCAAAAAAAGAGACAAAGATGATGAAAAAACCAAGAAATCAAAGAGAGTATTATTGACTCTAATCTCAAAAAAATTGTGTTTCCTTTTTGCTAATGATTTTGTTTTACTTTTTATTTCCCTTGTGAGTATCGAATAATCTCCTTAATATTCACAGCACAAACATACTACCATTTTTACAATTCCTTTTTTACTTTTTATCTTTCCATAACTCTTGATTGAGTTGAAATTGAGTAAATCCTGATATTGTTTGATCATTTTTTGCAAGAAATAATATCTAAAGACTTCTCCCTTTGATCCTGTTTTTTAGCGTTTCAAGAATGAATGTGCTTTCAGTAAATAACTTTAAAATTAGTTTCGAATCAAAACACTAAATAGTTCCAAATTGCGATAAGATATTATCCTCAAAATGTATTCTCTAGTTTAGGCGTTGTGGCAGATGTACTTTCAGAAACCTACCTTCAAGATACTCATCATAGGATTGAATGAAAGCGGCAAAACTGTAATATTTATATTCCATCTTGTTTTCTAGATAAAATATTATTTAATCATAAATTGAAGATGGTTGATTGTTTTTGAAAATACTAATAAAACAGCATCTGCTAACTCGTTTGAAGATTGATGCTAATCAAAAAGCAATAGGATTCTCCAAGATCATCCCTACAATTGGACTAAATAGTAAGTTCCCTAGCAAAATAATACAACTCACCTTTCTTCGATTGAATCTCTTAAATTAGCTTATTTTATAATTCTAAACTCTTTGAATAAAAAACAACAGTTGCAAAGATAGATTTCGGTACTAAATTCAACTAAAGTTATTATTCGCAGCACAACATATTGATTGCCTGACTGATTATCAGCGATTCCACTCTTACTCTTACTCTAAATCTTTTTGAAATTGTTTTTATTGTTCAAGAAAAATACAGTGCTCTGTTTTGGGATCTTGGAGGAGCTTCTCTCTTGCGGAGTATTTGGAAGAAATATTACCCTGATTGTCATGGCATAGTGTTTGTCGTTGATCAAGATTATGCAACATAGAAGGAAGAATTACTCAAAGCATTTGGTATTATTTTTAGAGTTGCTAAAAAACAACAAATCTAATGATGTTTGGATATTTCTTTTGGCAGAAAGTGTTGTGAATTCTCCAGACAATCAAGACGTGCCTATTTTGATTCTTGTGAATAAAATTGTAACTTAACCCATTATTTAATAGGGAAAATTACAATCAATTCAAGCGTCTAATAGATAATTGTAATATTTTTTATTTTGCACCAGGATTGCATGGAAAATCAAGCCCGACCAGTTGTAGATGAAATAGCCTCATTTCTGAGCACAAGCCTAATACATAATAGAAAAATACTTGTTTCTGCATGCTCAGCTCTCAAAGGGTAAATAACAATAAATTGACTCAAAATAAGATATTCGAATGGAGTAATAACTTATCTTTGTTTTTGGTTTTTAAAGTGTGAATGTTCAAGAGAGTCTCAAGATGCTGTTTTAATCAATCATCTAAATCACTAAGGGCTCTAATTCTTCGAACTGATAAGAACTAATAATATAAAAAAGCTCAAAGAGTGTATTTGAAGGCAGTGAATTCTACTAAGGAAATTACAGCTTTTGAATTCCTCTATTTAATTAAAAAGATTCACAAAAAAATATTTGCTTTTTGACAGATTCCCAAGGCCTAAAATAAACTCTTCAATCTTGTGTTACTCTGATAGTTCAATGGTAGGCAAACTGTAACATTCAAAAAGAATTAATTATCTGTAATTCATTCCACTTAATTATTAACTCACTGTGAGTTGCTTCGTCTTCTGCTGATGAAAAGAACTGTATTAATTTTGTTTATCTAGAGATTATGTTAATATTAAATTCCATGTTTAATTCGAAAGATCTTTGTCTTATTCAATTGAAAAGATATTTCTTGAATGTCTAATTATAATCAGCCTTTTGGTTTTCATTTCTGGATTTTCTTCCTTAAACGCTAATAAATTCCATGATTTTACTTTGATATTTTTCTTTGTTATTTTAAATCTTTAGATACACGAATTCAAGGAGAAAAGATTAATTAAACTTACAATTTTTCTCAAATTAAAAAATATGTATTTTCAGACGTGATTTTCTAGATTCATTCTGCGATTGTCAAAAGTGAAAATCCATGATAGTTCTTTAGTATTTTGATAAATCAAAGAGTTTGTTAAAACTAGCCAATATGGAATAAATGATTTAACAAAGTCAATCAATCAAGAAAGGACCATTTTATTATCTAAAATAATCCATAAATTGCAGGTTTCTCCTTTTACAAGAGTAATAAGGAGAGAAAAATCCTAGTTTTGATTTCAAATTAACTCCCAGCCACAGATTAACTAGCAAACTGAAATTGATTTGGGATAAAAGCAATTACTCGCTTTAAATGTTCTTTTTACAACAATTTTACTGAACTGCTCAGATAGCCAACATATTTATAGGCAGTATTTTATCAAATAGATTTACGAGTTAGTTATCATAGATTAGTATTAGTTGAATCAGCTTAGAATGATCAAAATATTAGAAAAAAAACTATGATTGAAAATTAATTTGCATGGGGGGAGAGGAATTGTAATGATCAATCCTAAGAGATGCTGCATTTATGAAAGCCATACAAATCTCGAACAAAGTCATTGCATACTTGTGATATTCTATTATTTTTCAGTAATACTTTCATGCTTATGGTAGATATTTCGTTTGTGTTTAGAATCAATGAGAGAAGTGCAGAAAATCTTATTGATTTTTACCTTTTTGAGCTGTTAATAAAACTGACAACATTAATAAAAATCGCGAATAAATATCCTTCCTGTAATAGTTACTTTGGGGGAAGAGAAATGTAAGAAGGTTCTTTAAATCAATCTCAAAACCAAGACTGCACCAAATCAGTGAAATAGATTTAATCATCAAAAGAAATAAATTAAATTTTTAGCGAAAAAACTTCTCCCCCCCAATCCTAAAAAATCAACCAAAAAGTCCATACTTTTTTATTCAATTGATTGTGTGCAAAAACAACATTAAAAGCGGTCTCCCTCATTCTCTCACTATCTCTCGCTTAAAGATGTTCTAATAATTCAACTTGACTGAATAATCAGCTTTAACTTCCACACAGCTTATCCAATTATAATAGCAATACCAAATGCTCTTCAACTCAAAACCCTAATCACTGTTTTCACAATAGCCAAACCTAAATGGCAACTGCAACATCAACAACAACGCTAGCAATATCTCCCCATTTCAAAGTCTTTAGTAACTGCAATCACAATAATTAGCTTCACTTTAGCAATTATCTTTGTAAATTGACCTGTGCAAATAATCCTTAGAAAGTCATATCCTAACTTAAAATAATACTCTGCTTTTGTCATCGCTTTTACAATAAAACTAACAAACTTCGTTGATTGAAAACAATAATATGAATTATTAATCTTAATTATTCCCACAAATTCCTATTTTCCACTTAGATCCGAATATCTCCACTTCAAACTTGAGTAATTCCCAATATCCAGCGTAATAATTACAACAACTGTAATAAAAAAGTGAAGAATCTACAACATCTTCTGGTCAGATTCTCTCCAAACAAGAAGAAGATCCTCAGAGTTAATCTGGATGTACTCTTCATTTTTCGTCTTCCTCTTCCTTACAAACTAGTTCTTCCATTAAAATTCGCATCCCTGCTTCGATGAATCTTAAATCAAAAGGCAGCAACGAGTAAAAGTAAAAATCTTCAAATATTCTGAGTTCAGATGAGAAATCTTCTAATAGTAATAAAAAGTATGCTAAAAAATAGACTCTCAGTGAGAGATAATTCGAAAAAACTAATGAGAACAAGGATAACGATGCTGATTTCCATGAAATAAAAATTGAAGAACAATAGTTGAGTCCCGATCAAGACGAAGATGATACCTGTTCTCTTGAGTAAGACATTGCAAGCGATGCAGAATCTAAAAAGCCCAAACGAATCGAGACAGCGATCGATAACAAATCCAGAAACTTCTCTAAAAATTTGCTTAAATCGTTCTTCAAATATGCCCAGCAATAAAACGCAGGTGACAAGCGATTTCTCTTTAACTTCAAGCGATACACGACATGCAACAAAACAGGCAACCAATTTATCATCAAACTTCTCAAAGACTCACCTTACAGTGATATATTCAACGAGTTCTTAGGAGAACCTGCTGACGAATGGATAAGAGAAAGCAAAGTTCACAACCGAGTCGAGTAGATTAAATTTTTGGAAATGTGCAGAGATGGCACGGTCAGCATGCTTTAAAAAAGAGAATTCCCTAAGAAAAAATCGTTTTTCAGTCTGAAGCGCAGATGAAGGAAATTATAATTACACTGCGTTCATCTGAAATTACTAATTTATGCAAGACTTCAAAAGGAAGAAAAGGCACATTCTTCACCTATTTTATCAAATACTATTATTAACTTCTTTTAAATATCTTATTTTTACGTCAGTAAAAACCCAAAAACAGTTGTTGTTTGCATACCAAATACCCTATGAAATCCCCCCTGCAAATTAATTTTTTTTTGTTAATTTAATAAAGAATGTTTCGATAACTTCTAAAAAGAAACCCAACAACTTATGGGAAGAGAAGCAAATTTATCATTCAACAGCAAGATACAGAATTCTTTTTCAGTTTACAGTTAGGAAAACAAATGATATGTATTTCAGAAAATGAAATGAATACAAGAGAGAGATTTGATTCTTTTTTTTTTACTCTAGCTGGAAGTGCTGATTATCTGGAACATTTGGCAAGGGAATATTTTTGATTTAAAGAATTTATCTGCATAATATTTCGAGATCAAAGGGAAGAAAGAGAGAGAGAGTACGAGTAAAAAGGGAGAAAGTTATTCTTCTTGTCTTATTGATAAGTTGCGAAGGGACATAAATTTAAATTTTTAAAATTAACAGTACAAGTATTGAAACAAAAGAGAAAAGATAAAGAGGGATAGATATCAGGAGTGAGAGAAACCTCAGTGGATAACAGGTAATAATAGTAGAGTATCGCAAGGAGAAACTTCATAAATGCAGTCTTAACTGTAATAGCCAACTTAGATTTCATCTCCGTTTGGTTTTCAGATCCCTTTACAATAACAGCAGCTAGCATATAATCCTTCTTAGATTCCTCCAACTTATGAGTATCTAAAGCAATAGCAATAATTGTAATTGAATCAGTAAATGCAGTAACTTTAGTAGTAAAAACTATCTACTCTAGGGCTACCTGCACAGCCTATTTTATACAATCCAACACAGAATCTCCAAACTGTTAATCTTGCTACATCATCTCCTTCTAAAGCATATCTACCTACGACGACTACAGCTAGCCCAAGCACTAGTGCTATCTAGAAATAGCAGCGACCACCTCTTGAGAGCTAATTTGATTTCGTTTATTCAGTTCCTAAATTAATCGAGCCAAACCCGTTAGACTGTGTCCTCGAGGCTGACAATGATTTAGGTGGGTTATACATTGGAAATCTTGATGCCGCTCTCAGCGCTGAGATCCTCAAGAAGCATAAAATCCGAGCTGTCTTGACAACATCAGTTGAAACTGGATTTCGCTATGCTGAAGAATCAATTCATTTCCATGAATGTAAAATGAAGAATGTTTGTTTAATTAACTTTAGTAAATATACCAAATTTATGAGTTTCTATGACATATTTATTCCCCTTTTTCTTAGGTTTGCCAGCGCACGATAAAGAAGGTTACGATATCACTATTCACTTTGAAAAAGGCATTGAATTCATCGAGAGAAATCGCAAGTACACGAGTGTTCTCGTTCATTGCTTTGCAGGAGTATCTCGTAGCGCTTCGATTTGCATAGCCTACATGATGAAGAAACTAGGCTGGAATCTCGAGAAAGCACTTTGGCATCTCAAAAAATGTAGGAGATTAATCAATCCTAATGTTGGTTTCATACGGAAACTCACTGAATATGAAAAATACTTGCAAAGTGGGTTGAGTTAGCAGTAGTATTACCAGTAGTAGTTGTAGTAATAGCAACCATAACTGCAGTTGGTTTAAGTACAGCAACCATAACACCTGACTTAGCCAATATTTCAAGATGATTAACTAGGTGGATTCTATCAGCAATAGCCTGGATAAATCCTTGCATATGATCTTGATTCATCTTCACCAGAAACTTAACTCTACAATGATCCTAATACTGTTTATGTTTATTAATAACCTTAAGATTAGTAATAAAGATAGCAGCAATAATTCTTGCAGCAATAGCAACAACTTCTTTAACAATAACAGCAATAAGCGGCTAACTAATAATAGCAAGTAAATCTTCAGTTGTAGCAGTAACAATAATAATTGTTTGTTGGAGGCTAAGGAGCTCTTCCTTACTAGATAAACTCTGGCTAACCAGTCTATCCTGAGTAGCAGTAGTATCATTAGAATGGATAGCAACCATTACAAGTATAAATGCAGTCAAAAATACCTTAACAGCAATATCAATAGTAATCGTAGCAAAAGGCATAAAGTTTGAGTTTAAAATCAGGGAAACAATAGCAAAGATAAGTGAATGGCTAGTAACAGCAAGTTGGGATTCAAATGATTGGGAATGCTGAACAATATCAATAGCCAAAATCTATTCTCCAAAACGAAAATCTTGAGAATCTATTAGCCTAACAAAATTAGCAATCAGCTTAAAAGCAGCATCCATCTTAATAAATTAATAATTAATAAAAATATCTCAACTAAGGCTACAACATGCAGCAATAATAGCTGCCATAACAATAATAATAATAATAATAATAATAATAATAATAATAATAATAATAATAAGGTTAATATTACCAGTAGCAGAATTAGCAGTATTAGATTTAGCTGGCTGGTTAATAAAAAAGATGAGAATAAATAGATGAGATTTTTATTAATTTACAAAGGTAGGTACTCCTGCTTCATAATATTAGTGTACCTTTTTGAGATGTTTCAGCTCAAGAGGTTTTTTGTTTAGTTTCATAATGTTTGTTCCAATATTGTATGTAATTATTGTCTTTACAATAGGATTTTATCTGTAAAATTCTTCATTTCATTTCGATACTAGCAAAATGATCTAGGATCTCCTTAGAAAAACTTCCATCTTTTGAGAAAAATATGATATTCCTTCCTTCAATGAAATGATAATTACATGGGAAAAAGAAATAAAATGGATCTTTATCTCTTAAGATCAGAGATTGAACTACTTTAGCACCTATTGAGAGAGAAGTGTAAATTAAGAGCTGAAAAATCTTTGTATCCACAACTAAGTGACTACTGAATGGCTTATTATGATTATCGTCAAAGAAGAAGAAGAAAAAAAACAAAAAGCAAATTATTTGTTACACAATATATTTTTCTTTTGATTTTCTTTTTTTTTTTGAGTTCTAAAAAAAAGCAGAAAAGAAAAATATATGGAAGTTAGATAGAATTCCTCCTCCTCTTCTACCCAGCCTAAGAATCATAAGCTTGATTCAGGTAACCATCGTCTAATGGGTGTTGAAGATCTCGTAACTTCCTAAGGGATAGATAAAAGCACTGCAGATAATTACGGCACCAAAAATGATGTAGAAGCTATCTTAAACGGCGGGAATAATAATAGCTAGATCTACAGTACTACTTAAAGTAATAGTAACATCAAGGATCTGTCTTGTTCTGCTTCAAAGCATAAACAAAATAAGTATTATGATCGTGATGGAGAGTAGTTTCATTCAGACGAAAACAGTGGCAGGAATACTCACAAGAGTATTTTGAAGACTAACAAAGGCAATTAAGATGAGCAACTCTCTTCAGGGATTAGAATGGATTCACATGGAAGTCCTATCAAACGAAGAATCAGCAGAGAAGATAAACCGTTGCATAAGATAACATTTGGAAATAAGATTGAAGAAGTGAATATTGTTGAGAATTGGAAGGCATACAACATAGATGAAAGCTAAGAACCAACTTGTGGATGCAGTGTATTCTGAAAAGAGTTTATTTTTCCAAAATAGACAAATTATTAAGGAAAAACAATGAAAAGTACATTAAAAGAGGCCATAATACAATTCAAACATCTAAAATCCTTTGAAATGATTGATAGCATGCAATTCTACTGTCTGGCTAATGTTGCATCTACTGAACCCTCAAACAAACAACTGAGTCACTATTCTTACTTCAAACTAATTCTATCTTTAAAATAAAAAAGAAATGCAAATGTTGATATCTTGTATATATTATTATGTTCTTTCATTAGAAAAGTCCATCAATTCTACCTTTCTTTTCTCCGTTTGAGCATATCCTTTCTGCTTGATGTAACTTTCAATTTTAAAAATAGCATATTTTTTCTTGTTGGTGTTTGAAAGAAGAGAAAAATATTAATAATATATAAATTTTAGAATACATTGTCTTGTTTGAAATCACCTAAACCTCATTATTTCGTGAGAGATCTGATTATCATTCCACAAGAAAAACATGAAAAGCTAGAATAATAAAAAAGGCATAAATTATTGCTGACGATGTTGAAGATTTAAGCTTTTTATTTCCACAATATTTTAGCTTATTTCTTAGATTTATGAGTTGTCTGAGAGGGAAACTTAGAAGTTAACACCCGAAAGGGAAAGAACAAAATAATAAGGAAAATTAGCAAAGAATAAATAAAAAAGATTAAAAGATATTATCAGCAATATGGCTACAAATTACCTCTCGAAGGTGCAAAAAGAAGCAGTTCAGAAATATGTGGACTCTCAGTTTGACTCAAACTTCGTGCCCTCTCTCATGGACTTTATTAGAATCCCTAATCTCTCACCTGATTTTGATGCTGAGTGGGAGACAAATGGCACTCTCTTACAGGTAATCTCAGAAAATCATTGTTGTTAATATTGATAATAAAGTTATTTCTAAGATAAACTATGAATAATTTTGTTTGAAGTTCACCTGAAATTGTTTAACACAGGCAGCAACATTCTTGAAAGAATGGGTTGATAAGCAAGGACTGAAGAATGCAACTGCTGAAATTATTAGGGAAGATGGAAAACCTCCTCTGCTTTATGTTGAAGTTGCTCCTACTGATGCATCTGGAAAGACTGTGTTGTTCTATGGTCACTACGACAAGTAGCCACATGGAGATGGCTGGAAAGAAGGATTGGGACCTACAAACCCTGTCATTGTTGGAGATAAACTCTATGGTCGAGGAACTTCTGATGACGGCTACTCATTGTTTGCTGCTGTAAAAAAATACAAAATAATAAACAATTTGCTTTGAAAATGCAAATCGATTATCGTTAGTTTTCCAATGAGAAGGAGAATTCTCTAAAAATTTCTAAAATTGTTTATTTGACAAATAGATCCTCTCTATTAAGGCCTGCTAAGAGCTAGGCTATGGTCATCCTAAATGCGTAGTCACCATCGAAGGAGAAGAAGAAACAGAAAGTGAATTCTACATGTACTTTTTGGATAAGCTCTCAGCTAGAATCGGCACTCCTGATTTCGTCTTTTGCCTAGACAGTGGTGGTGCTAGTTTCGATACCTTATGGCTTACTGGTTCTTTGAGGGGAGTAATCTCATTCAATCTCATAGTTGAAGTACTTACTGAAGGAGTTCATTCAGGAGGTAAAATCCCCTTAGTGTTTAAATATTGTAAAGTTTGTTAAACTGATTTTTTATGGATTTTTACTTAAAAAAGACAGCAGTGGAATCGTTCCTTCTGCATTCAGAATTGTAAACTTACTTTTGTAGCGACTTGAGAACTTAGAAAGTGGAAGAATTCATGATGATTTCTAAGTACCCATTCCACCAAATAGGTAACATATTACTAATAAAACTAATATTTTTAACTTAATGTTTGTATTTTCTTTAGATACGAAGAGGCATACCGTGTTTGCTAACTTTTGAAAGAAGATGTCTACAAAAAATACCCATTTGTCTCATCAATGCAACCAACAACAACTCAACCTCTAGAAGCTTATCTCAATAGAACATGGAGATCTCAATTATCGGTTATTGGTGTTGATGGACTCCCTCCCACAGTTTCTGCTGGAAATGTGACTTTACCAATTCATAACTTTAAGCTTTCTCTCCGTATTCCTCCTACCCTTGATGCTGCTAAAGCTGAAAAGGACATTATCAAACTTTTAGAATCTAACCCTCCATATAACGCTAGAGTCACTGTGAGAAATCTTAGAATTATTTACATAGAATCTTTTTAAAAATGTTTTTTGTTAAACATTTTTTGTTTTTTTTAGTGTAAAGTCTCTGATGCTTCTGAAGGATGGAATTCTCCAGATCTTGATCCTATTCTACATTAATCTGTTAATGCTTCTTCCATGAGCTATTACGGAGCCCCTGTTGAATCTTAATCTGAAGGAGGTTCTATCCCTCTCATGAACGATCTACAGAGAAAATGGCCATAACTTTAGTTCCTAGTAACTGGTGTGCTTGGACCTCACTCGAATGCTCATGGACCCAATGAGAACCTTGATCTGCCTTACGTTAAGAAGTTCATTTGCTGCATGTCTCAAATCCTCGCAGACACATCATCAAACGCATCGAAATGATCAATTTTTGTTTTACTCAAATAACTCTATTTAAGGATAAAAATAATCATACCTATTCAACATACATTTTAATTTTTGAAGTTTCAGCTTCAATTTGGAAACACAACAAGCAAGAAACATTTTATCAAGTTTAAGAAAGTGAAAATGAATATTCATAAAAATATATTAAAAAGAAAGAACACATTTTAGAGAATACAAACAAACAGAGAGAGACTCTTCAAACCAATTAAAGAATTTACAGAAAGTGCAGAAAAAATACTAAAAGAAATAGATAAGAAGAAAGAAAAGAATGAGGATTTAAAAAAAGAAAAAGAAAGTTTATTTATTTGGTGACTTGTGTCAATTAAGTAGTTGATTTTTAGTCAAGTGAGTGTTAAGAGGAATTGGAAGACATATTATTTTTTGAGATTTGATAAGTTGAGATTTTATTATTTTTAAGTAAGTTTTCTCTTCGTCCATCAGTAAAAAAGACAAAAAGAGAAGCTCTAAGAGGGGGTTTTGTTTGGATTATTTGAGATAGTTCAAGCGGACAACGAGGGGGAACATCTTTCAAGTGGAGTAGGAAAAAGAAGTGAATTCCTTCTTCTTCTTTATTATTATTAAGAAGGAAAAACTGGCTCTTCATCAGATGCCTCAAGCCAATAGCTTTCAGCACTGATACTAAGCAGTTCTTTTTTGTGTATCCTATCAAAGGAATCTAATTGCCTTAATTTGCAGTAATAATTACTTTTTTGTCTGGACAACCAAATAGGAGGCAATTAAAGAGGAGTCTTCACTGATGACTAAGAATAAGATAAAGGGAATTATGAATTTGTTGAATGAGGTGAGCAGCTGATTGAATTAATAGTTATGTGTTATCTATTAGGAATCCGTATTTCAGTTTAGTCTTTTCTTTCGATAGGAGATACAGGAGTAGGTGGTCTAATAATAATTGTAGGTTCGATAAGGGATATTTTTTATTATAAAAATTAATTGTTTTGTGGTTGCGAAATGGTGGGAATATTCGCAGCTAATGGCTTCATTGATTTGCCATATCCGCCATTCAAAGCAAACACAGAACGTATGTATTCTCTATTTTTTTTAGTTATTGGTCGCGAAGATTCTACTAGCGAAATTGCTTTATTTAATTCAAAGTCTTCGCAAAGAACTAAATAAGCTATTAGAACTTAAGCTGAGCGATAGATACCCGATGTGCAATGCACATACACTCGCTAGTTGCAAAAATAAAAAAAGGAAATTAAAAACTCAGATAAAAATAGGTTTCTTTAATGAGAAGATAATTTAAATTTCTGTTGAGGTTTTTCATCTTTTAGTCCGAAAATGAGTTGATTTTCAATTCTCAAATGAAGAATTGAAGTTAAATGTATAATTACCTCATATTTTTAGACTGCGTTGGAGAGGTTTTCCACTGATTCTCTTAATTTAAGTGCCATATCTTCTGGGTCCATATCTGCAACAGGGAAGTGTATTAGACTAAGGCCATTATTTTCGCAAAGTTCTTTAATGTACTCCGATTCAACGCAGTGCCTTTCCATGTCATGATTTGTCTAGAGATTGAAGACTGCACGAACTCCTTTAGCAGCTAGAGATCGTATTTGATCTAAATTTTCAGGATATGGACCAAGAAATAGAGATGAAGTGATTTCATCAAATATAAAGGAAGACTTCAGTATCCACTTATCAGACATGCAGAAAGCACCTTCAAAGTCAACGTCATTCTTTGAGAAATTGATTTTTCGTGTTTTTCTTTCGAATTCATCGGATGTTTTGGATTCAGTTTTGTAAGCATATTTGTATTTCATATTCTGCTGACTCGATTTTACTAGGATCTGCTTCTCCCAGTAGACTAGTTCTCGCTATCGAGTTTCAGCTCCCGTCTTAAAGGAAAGAGCTAGCTATGTCATTCTCTTCATTTTGTATGGCTTCATAAGATTTCCAAGAGATTCAACATCAGCAGTTATATAATATTTTTCCTTCACTCCATGAGAAGAAGAAGGTAAAGGTGAAGGTGTGTCTTCAGTAGATTGAGTAGAATTAGAAGATATTGAAGGAATCTTCTCTCTCATGATGGAGATATTTTGGTCATCTTCTACAGTAGGTGATGGAGAAGATATTTCCTTGCGAAAAAATGGGACAGGAGGGTTTGGACTGATGGGTGAATTTAACACAATTCTTGAGCTCTCAAAGAGTCGGAATATGACTTTTTTAAATTCCCACACGTCATCTGAGAATAAACAGACAAAATTCGGGTAAGTTTAGTTGAAAAAAACTTATTTAAGCGAAAAAGAAATTGAAAGCCAAAGAAAAATTTAAAAAGTTGCTCTTACTTAATTCAATTGTTTTTCTTGTCAATCCTTTCAAGTTAACAGAGCGATTTGGTCCTAATTCCCATCTTAGTTCGTTGTTTAATGGGTATTCAAACTTACCAACAAAATATTTGTAGTCGAATGATTAGTCTGTAACGTCTTCAAGTGATTTTGTCCACCAGTTACCCTTGATTAATAAAAAAAGAAGAAAAAAATGAGTTGTGGTTCAATTTAAAAAAAATGACAAATTTCAGCAAAAAAATGCTTTAAAAATAATAATAAGAATACTAATAGAAAATAGTGATGCGAAAAAAATGAAAATAATTCTTTTTTTCTACATTCTTTTAAATTAGAAAGTTGAATACTTATCAACTGAAAGGGGTAAGGATTATATTAATAACAAAATAATAAAATTTCAAACAAAAAAAGAGTAAGTGAATAAAGCAACTTAATGTTTAAACTTTACTGTGTTCCACTCGAGACGCACTGCTGATTGCAGATCCCAGCTACCTAGTTTTTTAGAGCTTCCTAGGAGATACACCGCCTCTGAGAAGTTAGCAGCATAGTGAATTTTGAAAGTTAGGTTGACTGACACTGGAAAGGCCATTAGTTGGAGGGCGTAAAGAGAATACTTATTTACCTGGGAACTCCTCAGAAATTTGACTTTATTTTTTAGATATTTATTATCTTTTTGAGATGGGATTGGGGATGCAAAGTAAACAAGTTTTCTTCTACTTTTTTTCTCTGCCAAATCTGCAAATCTGATACACACTGATATAATAATTCACCCTCTCTCTCTTTTGAACCCCTTCAATCTCAAATCTGATGCTAATTTCCTTCTCGTTTTGATCTTTTCCAACAGTGAACAAAATCTTAAATATGCCCAACAAAAATATTATATTATATTATCTCACAGTGACATTCTAAGGGAAGTTCTTGAATAATTCAACTTTTTTTTTGTTTTTGACCATGATAATTTCTCAAATACTAATTATTCAATCATGTTATTCCTGGTTATAAAATGCTCTCTATATTTGCTTTATCAATCATAATTCATTATCCTTTCTGTAATTGTATGAGTGCTTATTTTTTAAACAATTTATTCCTTTTTTTCGCAAGCAAGCAATTTTTTCCTTATGATTTATTTCAATTATTTGAAAAACAGCTCGATCTTCTCATGTGGAAGTATCACAAAAAGCAACTTTCCTCTATTGTTTCTTTGAAATCTCCTTATTTGAGAACATATTTCTTAAAATCATCGATATTTCGAGTAAAGACTGCTTTAAGTCATGAAATCACTTTATGTTATGTTCTAGGGCATGTGAAAAGACTTGCGTGGAGTCTTTAATTATCTCAAATCTATGACAAACTATTCGACGTTGACGGAAAATTTCATTGAAAATCAATCACTGTTGAAGCATTATTCTCCCAGACTACAAATTTGTCACGTTAAGCTCAAACACACTTTCATAGATTTGTCCTCAAATTCTTTGGATTCTTCTCAAGCTCAAGTAATTCATTATTTTGGACATCTCTCGCATTTGTCTATTTTATACCTACTCCCTATTCATTTTCCAATATGTGCTCAGTCAAACTATAAAATAATCTCTATGACTCTATGGCTCCCTGTCCTAATTAACGTATATCTCGCACTGAACACTTTTCGCCCACACAAAGGCAGCCACAAATTTCTTGGAGATCGCTGCTTCTCAGAAACTTCTTCAAGTTTTTCATTTCTAATCTTATTCACTGTTGAGACAACACATCTAAAGAAGTATTGAAGATAATTACAGTTTAAACAATTAATAGTCTCAGATTACAGCTCCTTCCACTTTAGGTCACTTTTCTAAATTGCTCAAGAAGTTAACGCTCTGATAATACCACTTAGCTTCTAGCTTTTCCCAGATAATTCAATGCAGTAAAAAAATATAATTAATCTCAATTGAAATCTGTGGTAATAGCTAATTGGAGTTGGCACTGTTCGGCAAAGTATTTTTCTTGATTGGGAGGAACAAAGCATCACTTTTTAATTAAGCGGAATCGAATAAATGTATCATCGAATGTTTGGTATTCGTGTAAATTTCTTCCTTAGATAAAAGATAGCCCAAGATTTTTGTACGCACTTCAATTATTTAATGCAAATATCGTTTTATAAACATGAAGAGGATGATTGTAACAATCAAAATAACTGATAATGACGAATCCGATTTAATTCTCTGACATTTATGTTGGCTTTCTCAAATATTTTGAACATATCTCCTCCACTTGGAATAATATCCATTATCCTCTCACCCCCTTCACCTTCTAAACAGTGTAAATTGAGAGCAGAAATTTGATGGGGAGCTTATTAAATGTTATCTCTGAAGTAATTGCTTTAATGTTACTATTTTCTTGGAAATTTGGAAATCTAGGTATGAAATTCAGAAGTAAATCTTCTGGGAATAAGGTAGAAAAATAAACTTTGGGTCAAGAGGTATGAACAAAGCCAAAAATCAGCCTTTAATGCATTTGTCTAGGATTTTAAATTTTTTATCCTGAAAACTAACTTGGAAATATCTGGAGTTAAAAATAATTCACAACAAGATAAATTTAGTTGGGTAGTTAGTTTTAGGATATTTTAGTCATCAATTACATTAATTACTTGTAAACCAAACTGGGAAAATAGCATTTTACGCCACACAACCTAATAAGGCATCTAATAATCATTCAAGAAGTATTTGTCTACTTGGATAAATCAATTTGTCTTTTCATAAGGATTTGTGACTTAATAAAACACTGAAGATCTGGAAAAGTGATTGTTTTTATTGCGCAGATCGGTAAATTATGATAAGTGTATTTTTCAAGTGGAAACGAAGTAATATGTGTACTTTGTGGAGGAAATTAGATCCCGATACATTAATAATAATTGTAATCAATCTGTTCTCACTCTTTTTTAATAATTATTTTGACAGCACTTGAAAATTTCTTATTTTGGAAGATTTGAGGTTGAAAATAGTAGATGGATTAATCTCTTGCTCATTATTTCAGTCCTTTATGGTTTATCAGAAACTATTTAGGTTAGTTTCCTCCTTTTTTTCCTCTATTTTAACATGATAATACTAATTTTTTTTAATCTAGAATTCACAACATGTAAAATTCACCTTCAAGAATCTCTAATAACTTTTTCCATATTTCTAGCTTCCACAATTTTAGTTGGGTGTTATTCATGCTCTCAACTTTTTTCTTTACAAGCTCAAATATTTTCATTTTTTATTCGCTTTTATTCTGTTCTTCGGACACTTTTTATGGAATGATGTCAAGGAATTAAACCTCTCAAATTAATTCTACAATGGATAATATTCTGTTTATTTATATTTTTCTACTAAAATATTTAGAAGGAGCAGTAGGCTTTATTTTTCATAAAAATGTTGGTTTATTGATTTTCATAAGCGTTTTAACCACAATAGGGTGAAGAATATGACATATTTTTATGCATGTTTAGGCTTTTAGTTTAAGCAATAAAAATCTATTAGACTCGAATACTTAATTCAGACATCTATTTAATATTTTATTTAAATCTGTGAACAATTTCATAGAACATGGAGTTGTGAAAGAAGGATCTGCAAAATAATGAGTATTTAATACCTTATTCGGCTCTCATAATTCTTTGAATAACTTTATTCGAAAAGAAAATATATGTTAATGGCTTCATCAACAGCAACAACGAATAGTTTTTTCTTAAAGATTACATCTTTTCTATTAAAAAAATGCTTCTCAAAGAAATGCTGGTTTTAAGTCTAGCTAATATCTTTGTTTCGAGATTTAGAAGTACAAATTGCATGTGCAAATATCACAAGAGTTCTTGAAAAAGATGTATTTTTACGTATGTTTAGTTTTAAATCTTAAAAAACTTACTCATCCAAGTTCAAACAGCACTGTCTGAATGTAGAAGAGACCAGTATTAAAATCCTCTAACTAGCCTTTTCAATAACATGTTCTTCTCTAAGCATACAACCCCGCTCCTTTCATCATCATAATAATCTTTCTTTGCACATTCAGAATTTTGCGTTTTCTTTTTTTTTTGAGTGATTACCAAAACTTCAATTATTATTTTGTATTGTCTTGAATACAATTTCTTAGAAAGAAACAAAAACATGCTTTGATAATGATAATTATTAAAACTTCAAAATTTTTCTTCATTCTATTTGATTTGTCTATTTTCCTTATCAATTCTCCTTCCCTCTTTTTGTTTAAATTTATTAGTATTTCAGAATATTTTTTTTCAATTCTTTAGTAGCCACTCAAAAAAACAAAATGGCTAAAGCTTTTACACAAAATCCAATTTGTGTCTCCCTAAAAGGTAATTCTTTAACTAATCCATTTAATTGTTCTTTAGGAAAAAAGCAAAGGCATTTTTCTTGAATTATAAAAATAAAAACATAATTTTTTCCTATTTTCATCTTTTGCAACTATAAGAATTTTCATATCAACAGACATTACAAAACGAAAACAAGTAATGAAAACGCTTAAATTGCTTAATGATAAATGCGTTCTTCAATCAAAACCAAGTCTTGAATAAATATATCTTCATTTAAGCTAGAGCACCATGTGTAAAGTGTCTCCTGCATTGATTTTGGCATCTTGAATAGTAGTGTCATCATTGAGTTACTTTCCACCGAAGATCAATTTAATTTGATCTACACCAATGCCTTCCTTCTCCTGGAGAGTCAACTTGATCTAATGAATCGTGTTGGATGGCTCAAATGTCAGGTTTTGTTTTTTTCCTGACAGCGTCTTGATAGACAACTGCATTTTACTTTTGGGATTTTACCTTTTCCTTGAGTTTTTCTTTTTAATTATTTTTTTTTCTGCTCACACTCTTCTTATTGGCTTGATCTTTTAAATGCCCTATTATGCGCCTATTATGCGTCTATGTTAATTCTTTTGATTGTTCACTAACAAAAAAAGATTATTACCGAATATTGTTTGATGAATTAATAATTTCAAACAAAAATAACTTAATTCGGTAATAAAAAATTAATAAATTCAAATGTATGATAAAATGGTTTTTGAATGATTCAACAATTGTTACATACAAACTAACAGTTCACCCAATAAGAAAAAGAAGCAATATCAGAGTGTTTTTAAAAAATTTGTTTTTAGGAGTCCTGAATAGTTAGTTACATGTAGCTTTTAATCTCGTCTCACTTTAGCGTCTTCCAAAGATTTGAGATCTTTACCAGTCTTTCCTCTGACTAAACATAACAATACTACTCTTAGGTTAATAAGAGTGTCTGTAAATATTTTTATATTTTAGAGAATTTGAGCAGCAATCATTCGCTATTTTTTTCTTCAAATTGAGTTTGGGTTCCATTACTTCTCTTTTTAGAATCAAAGAAGTAATTGATTCTCTCTCTTATCAGTCATATCTACCAAAAAAATTGATCATTCTATTGACCATAGCTAAACATATGCCTCATATCGTCTTCATTTATTTTTCCTTATTATGAAGATGCACGATGGATTTGTTTGAACATTCCTTAGCAACATTTCCAAACACATTACATGTTCCAAATTTTTTTTTAATACATTCCATATCAAAGCAATCATTTTTTAAGTATTTTTCATGATTTAAACATTATTTAGAAAATTCATTGGAAGCTGTCAAATTGAGTGTGTTTTAGACTTTTTGCCATCATCTTGTTAGCCACCATTACATTTCCAATTGTTTATTGTTTACTTCGCTTTATACCATGCTTTCATAATAAAAAATATCAAAGAAGTATTAACCATCAACACTCTCATAATCATCTAGTTTTTCCCAAAGAATTGTTTCATTTATGCTGCAACCACCAACATTCTTCTTCTCAATTTCCAATAAGCAAAAAAAAAAAATCAACTAGCATTTCAATCCAAGAAAATATTTCACAATTTATCTTTCTATCCTCTCATAGATTCTGTTGATTTATCGTTAAGTTCTTATTAATTATGATGCTGATTAATTTTTCTATGTTTTCAAAGTCTATCATCAATGTTTAAGTCAAATATACGCACAGGTAATAAATTTAACCCCCTCTTAAAAAACCCTTTTATTTAGGTAAGATTAAACGTATGTAAGTGTGATTAATAGTATTAACTAACCTTAAAACTGGGATTCACGATATTAATAATTTATGACGAATTCTGAGGGTAATTTCATTGATTAATAACATTCCCTAACTTTTCTAGATATAATTGTTTCCTTCTTTTTTTCCTTGTTTCTTCTCTTTACACTGTACTATTTAAAGAATATCAAAGAAGAGACATTAGTAGATTTTCCTTCTCTTTTCATTTGAAAATGAGAATACTTAACTGTTGTAAAAATCTCTTGAAAGAAATGAGATGTTTCAGTCAGACTCTCTCATGATAGTGATTTAGTGATAATCAAATCCAAAAATACCATTTATTTATTGAATAGATACTTGGAAAACACAATGAAGATTATCACTTTTGGAGATATCACAGCAATATTACCCAAAATATGAACAAAATATCGACATATTCCAGAAAGTGCTGAAAAAACAAGTTAAATTCAAGATTTATCACAAAATGGTTACATTTGAAGATGGAGAATTAATTGCAAGTACACTCTTACACATTCTCACTGTCTATTAATATCTAATTTCTGTATTGTAATTTAAATTTAACTTACTCCCAAGATAGATTCTTGTGATAAAAGTAGAGAAACAACTTAATGCAAAAGAAACAATTATCAAAAATATTAAAAAAAGCTTGATAAACGTATCTCAAGTAGAAGTGTTGAGAAACCATATAAAAATAGTTAAATATTTTCTCTCAGAAATCAAGAACACTCTCAGAATCACGGTAAAATGGACACAAAAGATTAAAACTAAAGCTGTTTCTTTCATATTAGTGAAAGAATCGTAAAAATTGAACAAAACTATCCTTATGCATGTCCTATTGCATACACGCTCTTTTCAAGTCTTCTCTTTGTGCTTGTCAGTGTGGGAGTCAAAATGCTCTAGAATTTTAACTCTTCTCAGATCCTATACTTCCGCTCTGTGATATCCTTCATCTTTAGCACAGGGTTAATGTCAAAAGGAGGGTATTCTCCTTTTGTAGCAGATAAATAAGTCCATAAGCTGCTAATGGTCCGCAGCATTATGGGAGGATTTGGTCATTTCTTCTTTTATAAGACTCTCCACATGCTTGATATTAGCGATGCCTAGACGATACTATTAACCTCTCCACTGTGGACATCGCTACTAGCTGGATTCATCTTGAAAGAAAAAATCACAGGCTAACTCTTTTTATCCATTGCAATCAGTTTTCTAGGAATATTGCTAGTTGTTTAGCCTGTTTTCTTAAAGGAATTCCTAGGGGCAAACCAGGACACACATCTCAAATCTGAAGCTGAATAGACTGAAAGAACTTTTGGGTTTGTGTATGGAGTTCTCAGTGCGTTTATCTCAAGTGTAATGATAATTATTGTGCGGAAACTAAGTGGAAAAATTCATAATTCAATAGTTATCCACTATGTGCTGATTTCTAGCTATATGCTTGGGACTATTGACGTGATTTGTCATGGCGATTTCAACCCTCAGATATTTATTATTTCGAATTTTGCATGGATGGTGTTTATTGCTGTTTGTAATTATTCAGCTTAGATGATCTACAGTAAGGCAATATACCTACAACAAGCAAGTAAGCTAGCGCCTTTCACGTATTCTTAGGTAGTGATAGGGTTCATAATACAAATCGCTTTTTTCAACGAGGAAATAGGATTTCTTAGCATAATGGGATCAGCTTTAGTAGTTGGTGGAAATCTAAGTATTGCACTTAGGAAATGATATCACCATTAAATAAAATAAAAAAGTTTTTTCTATATTTTCTGTCTAATTTTTAATAAAATTTGTAGCAATTGTATTATTATGTAGTTTTTGAATACCTATTCCTATTTCTGATTAATCATTTTAAGACATATCATAAAAATTACAAATATTAAAAATCAGTAGTTTTCTTTTTTACTTTTTGTAGACAAACAAGCTTTTTTTAACCTTATTCTAATTTATTTATTAGACCAATCGTCAAAGGAGGCCAATAATTTTGAAGAAAGAAATTGGAAGAATAAGAACAAATTGATAATCTAAACAAAATTACAATATTCAAAGAATACATTTTATTCATTCCTTTCGTGATTTCTTTTGATATCTCCTTGGTTTTTTAACATAAATTCTGGATGTGTGAGCATTTTATCTCTTTTATTCATTGATTATTTTTTCTGATTAACTCTATTTTCACTTTATTCAATCAAGCAACATACTAACATAATCTAATAAATCTAATAAATCTAATAAATCTTAAAATCATTAATATATTTTCTGTCTCTCTCTTTTTATTCTTTTTATATGTCTCAGACTTAGTATTTTATTAGATTTTGAATAGATTCTAGGGATATAATCACAGAATATTCTTCACTGTTGGCTCCTTTGTTGATTCAAATACCCAATCAATATATTTCTTGCTATCTCCAAAAATAGGAGTGCCTATAATTTCAGGCACATCATAAGGATGTAATTTGATCACTTCGCTGGCAATTTCTTGAAGCAAATCTGTTCTTGATTTGATAATAAGAAGGTATTCAGGGTCTGCATTGACTTTTCCTTCCCATGAATACACACTAGTGATGGCAGGAGAATTTTCTGCACCTACTATGTTTACGCAGGCAGCAAGCTTATTCGAAACGAGAGATTAGCTGATTTTGTTAGCACTTTCCATTGATTCAACTGTTACATAGAACATGCTCAGCGGGGATAATTTATCATTGAAAATGACTACTTCTGATGACTTATTGGTGATCTTTTACTCTTAATCCATTGATAATTGAGTTTTGTTGAGAGAACTAAAGAAGAAAGGGACTATTTGTTTGCTAAATTATCTTAATGTTCTTTGGAGTGCTCCTGAATTCCAGATTTAATTTATCATTTTCAAAATCAAACAACAAAAATATTAAACATATTCTGAAATATTTATTCTTGACTTCATAAATAATAACTTGATAGAACAACCATCCCCAAAAAAGATTTCTATGAAAAACCATGCTAGCTAAATGATAATGGTATGAAAATAATAACAACAATTGAATTTAACGAAAAATACCATGTATTTATTATTTTAAACACAACTTTTTTGATTGAGCTATTAATCAACACATCCGACAGTTTAAATAGAATGAATTTCTAAATACAACCTTTATTTTCAATTATCGTCGTTAATAAAAATGAAATATGCCAAGAAAAACAGAATATTCCAAAAATGATGAGCATTTCTCCACTTAATTCAATCTCAATGGTGCATTAAGGCACGGGAAATACCCAGTAAATCACCAAAACCTTCTCTTTTATCTAGAAAACTTTTGAAAATGAAAAAGTTCATTCTTAAAAATTGTTGGAAACACTAATTGAATTACCCTATCAAAATATCCAGTAATTTTCATCATTAGACATATCATAGCTGTAGACGAAATGTAATTTAAGTTGTAGAAAAACTCCTATTTTTGTGTCCGCCAACAAATTTAAAGAATCTTCAAATGAGTTTGAATTTAATTCTTAGATAACCACATTTAATAGAACAAAGATTTTTTCGTATCAAACAGTGAATCTAATATGGGAGAGAAAGGAATTAGAAACTTCTTTTAAAACGGAGGAGATTTACTGCTGAAATTCGAAACCAAACATCCTAAAATAGCTCCAATAACTTACACCCTCGGATCATGCTTGTTCTTCGTTATTGTGAGTGTAGGTGTTAAAATGCTGTAGCACATTGGATCATCTTAAATCTTATACTTTCGCTCTACTTTCTCCTTTATCTTCAGCACGACTTTCATGCAGCAAGGAGGGTACTCTGCATTCGTTGCCAACAAAGAAACTCACAAGATACTAATGTTCCGCTGCGTTCTAGGAGGAATCAGTCATTACTGCTATTTCAAAGCTCTCCACATACTTGGCATATCCGATGCGATGACGATATTTTTAACCTCTCCAATATGGACTTCTTTGCTTGCTGGAGTATTCTTGCATGAAAAGCTAACTTTGAGACTATGGCTATCAATAGGGATAAGCTTTGCAGGAATTCTTTTTGTTATTCAACCTGATTTCTTAAAAGAGCTATTTGGAGTCATTTCCAGCATAACTAACGAAGACTAGAGTGAGCGGATCTTTGGATTTGAGAATGGGATTGCATATGCATTGATCTCCAGCATAATGACGATTATTATCAGAAGCTTAAGTGGAAAGGTTCATAATTCGGTTGTAATACATTATGTGCTGATTTCTAGCTACATGATAAGCACAATTGATCTTATTTCTAAAGGTGAATTCAATGCAGAGATATTCCAGTTTTCAAACATGAAATGGATTGTATTCATCGCATTCTTCAATTACGCTGGGTAGATGTTTTTCAGTAGAGCTCTGTTTATTGAAAAAGCGACAAAATTAGCTCCTTTTACATATTCTACAGTGGTATTTGGATTTATCTCAGAAGTGCTGCTTTTCAATAAGGAAATAAATCTTATCAGTCTTTTTGGATCAGCTCTAGTAATCCTGGGTAATTTCGAGATAGCTACTGCCAAATGATCCATTGAATTTCTTTCTTTAATATTTATTTTGTTTCAAATTACACTTAAATTTGTCCTATTATATTGGTAAACCTTGCTCATATTTTGATAAAAAATGCATTGAGAAGTGATGAGAGGGGTGGGGAGGGTTGAGAGACGGGAGATTAAAAAATGGAGGGGAAACTAATAGTTTGAAAGATTATTTGAACTAAATCAAAAATTGATATTTTGAATCGCTGAAGTTGAGATGCTGGTGAGAAAATCTGATTCTTTTCTTGGTTATTAGTATCATTTGTACTCTTATTTTTTAAGTTAAAAACACTGTGCGAATGTAATTTTTAAAGGTTTCGCCTACCAATCTAATTTCAATAAAAAGCTTGATTGTTCATTTAAGAAGGGATAAAAGTAACTAAAAGAATCTTTCTTCTAGAAATTACACATCTTACTCAAAATACAACAAGGTACTTATCTAGATTGTTATCTTAAAAATTATTAACCTGCTTACAATTTCATAAATAAGAGAAAGAAAGCAGAAACTTACAACAAAATATGAATTGTAAAACTATTTCATGAAAATAATAGCAGAACGAATTTTAAAGCATAAACCTTCTTTTTCTCCAAACATTCTAATTCCTGGTATTTCATTTGACTTTATTATTTTAACATAGATAGAATTCAAGTAGTAATTTATCACTGCTAAGCAGCACTAAGAACCGAAAAATTAATTAATTTAAAAGGTTAGATTTTAAATCTATTCTACAAAGCAACACGAAAAAGTGGAGAGAAGAAATTGGGTGGATTGTTTAAATAATTTAATAATTCCCGTCTTGATTTCCCTTTGCTAACAAACAAAGCTTATCTGATGGGATTCAAAAGCATTTCCTTTCTTACGCCCACAATTGCCAGAAATAAGATGAATCAGACGATAGGTAATATTGCTACAACATTTAAATAATTAATTTCTGTTCACCAATCCACCAACCAAACAACAAAAAGCAAAGAAAAAGAAAGCACACTCAAACCTATCTTTTGACTCCAATATTTCCATAGCATGAACACCACTCGCGACTTATTCTGCAAGTTCTCCTAAAAATGTGACCAATTCGAACAGCTGAAAAGAGCTCCAGCGATTTATCTCATATCTGGATCATTCTTCTATGTGATGGTAGGGCTCTGTGTCAAGAAATTAGAAGGCATATCACCTACTTAAATCTTGTTCTTCAGATGCATCATCTCCATGTGCATCAATTCCTTTTTTATCTCAGTTGGAAAGCACGACATCTACCCAAAAGACACCAAAACATCTAGACTTCTTTTCCTGAGATGCATAGTTGGCGGATTCGCGCATATTTGCTACTACCAAGCAATTAGCCTTATCAATCTCAGCGATGCCCAATCAATATTTTTAACATCCCCAATTTGGACAGCACTACTTGCAGCGGTTTTTCTCTCTGAACCGCTAGTCCGTAGTACTATTTTCTCAATTTTTCTTAGTTTCATCGGCATCCTATTAATTGTTAAGCCTCCATTTCTCTTAGGCATGTTAGGACTTACCAACCAAGAATCCTTATTCGAAAATCCAAATTTAATACTTGGTTTCGCAGCCAGTTGTGCGTTTAGTCTCATGGAGAGCTTCTCTGCTGTGATAATTTCTTCTCTAAGCAATGTTAAAGTAACTGCGGTTGTTCAATATGTGTATATTTCAGGTTTCTCCTTAAATGGACTCTTAATGGTTGCATCTGGAGAATTCAACGAAAAAGTTTATTCAAGAGAATCTTTTTTTCTGATAGTCTGTGTAGCCGTCCTAAACTACTCCGCGTAGATCTTATACAGCAGAGCGCTTTAAATAGGAAAGACTGGGGAAGTTGTTCCACTTTCATACTGCTAGCTAGTATTCAGCTTCGGAGTTGACATCTTGATTTTTGATAAATCACTAAGTGCAATGAGTCTCTTGGGATCGGGGATGATTATGTTTTGCAATTTCTCTATCATATTCAAAAATAAGTGAAATCGTATTAGAAATAATTACTAGCTGTTGTTTAATAAACTGCGTTCGAGTAGCAACTAAACAAAAGAAGATCAAAGTGTGTGTGTGAATCAAAATGAATATTATAGAATGAACTAGACATAACTTTAATATTTTGTTTTTCCCTCCTTCTTTTTCGAATTCGATAATTCCAAAGGGTAGTTCTATTATCCTACTTTATAAATAATAATAAAATATGTTGCCCTATGTATCTCTTTTTTCTGTATGCTTTAAAAGCTACCATTGATGTAACTTTATTGCTTTAAACTAGTTGATATAAAGTGAATATCCTTTCCATATTTAAAAATTTATTTATTACATTCTATCTAATTATGAGTTTCTTTTTAAATAGTTTTTTTTAAAATTATTCTTTCAGACGGCATAAAAAAATGAGGTAATTCTAAAGCAGAGAAACTAAAGATTAAGAAAACTATCTTTGACTTCTCATGACTCTCAGATGCTTGGACTATCTTTTCATTTAAAATAAGCACTTTTTAGCTTTTGTAACAACAAGAAAATTGCAATTCGATAATTACTAGACTGGTACTATCTACTAGAGGGAAATAAGGAAAAATATTCACTTGATTTATGGTTATTTTTGAGTTTTAAGGCACTTCAAACAACCTCCTTTTTGTTTTATATTTAGTAAAGAAGATCGTTTCGGGCTAAATATTTCTTTAATGTACCTCTGCTGGTGACGCTTCTGCAGCCTCAAATACAAGGCAAATTAAATTAATTTGTGGCTTATTTCTCATATTTTCTTGATCCCTTTCCTCCTTTGTGATCGAGCCACTTTTAATTTTGTTTTTGTGGGAATTGATGAGATTTTTAACCCAAGCGGGAGTAACGACATTATAAATTTTCCTTCAATTTGGTTTTAAAGCGAAGGATACATCTGCTCCAAATCAAATATCTTCAAATTGCAAAACAATAATTAACAAATCATTACTTCTTCGAGGATAAAAAAAAAAAACCAAAAGAGAAAGACTTTTCATCCCATAATTTGCAAATGGCAGACACAACTCAAGTAACAGCCAGAAAAACAGGAGAATTTAAATTTATTTACAAGGACACTGAGTAT
>Ga0302271_10000549_pt1 | contig 36786 bp, 29 predicted proteins | sample III_Bog_N1_1_FD_198767 | JGI IMG/M metagenome (GOLD analysis project Ga0302271, IMG submission 198767) | Peat permafrost microbial communities from Stordalen Mire near Abisko, Sweden - III_Bog_N1_1 | ecosystem: Environmental > Terrestrial > Soil > Wetlands > Peat | place: Sweden: Abisko... | reverse complement strand
ACTGACTAAAAACTTAAATTGTTTCTCAAAATATGTATTTTCCTTATTATTTTCTAATGCAATAGTCTTTATAAAACCAATATGAATACATTTTCATCTCAAATGCTACTAACTTTAGTGTTTATTAGAATAACCTTATCAAACTTGATCAAAATACTTGACAAATGGATCTGTAATTGCTGCTGCATCTTCTTTCTCGCTGAGGGGATAGTTTGAAGGACTAAAAGAAAAAGTAACATGAGTTATTCAATGAAGATATGATTTTAAAGATGAGACAAATTGAATGAACTAACGGTTTTTACTCGAAGAAATTGAGGAGCTTCTTGTACAGATTCTCGTGAAGCATATTCTCGAATTCGTACTAAAAAAACAAAGAGAAAAAGTCAATACAAAACAATTTAGATTTTCTACAAAAAATGAAGACACCCCCACTTGGATTATAATAAATTACCTCATCTCTAGCCGAGAAATGTCTAGCATATTCCTCCCTTCTTTCTTGAGTAAGCGCTATGAATGAGTAGTGTTTCGATTCAACAAACTCTTTCAATTCCAAAGCAGTGAATTTCGATTTTGCATCTACAAGTGCTTTAAATGCATATTTCTTGATTCTCATCTCATCGATGAACTTGTTGGACTTATCATAAGCGAAGATTCTGTTCTCCAAGTGATTTGTCTTTTTGACATTGAAGAATTCCATTTCAAAGATATGCGATAACAAGAATATTGCTCTCTGCTTATCATCCTCCACAGAATAAAGCTGCTAGCTCGATATGAACTCAAAGAATCGCTTTAGTGTAACTTCGTAGATCATAGCTTCTTCAGGGATATTAGCTGATTAATGGAGTAGCGTATTTGTTAGGAAATTACTCATTTTCTATCTGACTTCAGGAACTTCGTCTTGCAGAAGTCTTATGAAAGTAAAAGAGAATTTAAGGAACAAAGAGTAGTTTGTGCTGGAAGACGATGAGGCAATAGATGAAGAATCCTATTGAACTAGCAGCACCTTGAAAATATTTGGGAGACACAGTTTGAATGCTTCGATCACTGCAACTCTCAGATAATCCATTTAATCAGCTTTGGAGTATAAACTGCATAATTTCTCGAAATACTCGATATCTAAGCATTACTTTCGCATCAGTAACCCTGAAAGTCTAACTACTGATTTCATGAGTTAGCCGTTCGATGAGAATTTCAAGTGCACTCTCTTTATGATTGCTGAGCAGTCTCGTAGCTGCTCTAAGGATAACAGTTAGGTAGAAGATAACTGTGCTATTGTCGTTGTTGTTTTCTTTTTCTGCTGGATGTCTCTAATTCCGAGTGTAAAAATAATCCTGATAATCTAAACTAAACACTAAGAAAATAGCCACTATTCACTCTTCTCATCCTTCAAAACAGATATTAACTGAACACTTAACGCCTTTAGTTTCTCTTCTTCTTTAAAAATATTTTCACCGCGCTTCAATCCATTCAGGACTTCTTTTAAGAGTATCTACAAAAAAAACAATGCAAAAAAAGAAGTTTTGTTAAGAAATGCAATCGCAAAATTAGTTAAATTATTTTAAACTTTTTCAAGAAAAGTCGAATTACTCTTAGGAACTCGTTATCTTCCTCGGTGTAAAGCTCTGGATTAGAGCGATATTTCAAAAGAACAGTCTCCAAATAAGTCAAATGGACATTTATGTTTTCCTCTTTTCCAGTCTTAACTCCCTTTTCTAATAGGTTGAAAGCACAAACAATTTATGTATAATCCTCAAAGTTAGTTTTTTCTTTTACACAAGACGTATCTCAGTAATTTCTTTCTGAGAACGGAGTGACCCATATCGTCTTGCAAACGTAATGTAGATGCTTTCATATATCCTTCTAAAGCTTCTTTAGCAAATCCATCAACATCCTTGAGTAAATCCAGAGCATATGCAAGGGTTTCTCCACCTATTTAAGAAAATATTTTTTTCAATTTATTTCACAAGCAAAAGCAAAACCTAATAAGAATCTAATTCTTTTTCTTACGTAAGTTTGCTAGTAGTTCTCTGACAAGATCCAGATAGGCATGCTGCACTGGTGGGCATTTTATCTTTGTTAAAAGATAAATCTTAGCTGATAACTTTTCTGCTAAATTTCTTTCATGTTAATTATTGACTTGGAAAGCTGTAGGGTTTTCAGCTTCCGAAGCATCCATACCCATTTCTCTCTTCATCTCATAGTAATTTTTGAGGACGTTCAAGATCTACAGCAAGATGCCGTGAGTGAAATTATGAGATTTTCTTGCTTTCTCATAACTTTCGATTCTCTCCAGAAGATTTACAGACTCAGCTGGAATCTTTTTTTGTTTTAAAAAATATAATAATCAAATAAGAATAACTACTCAACTGCTCGTCTAGCTCTTATCTGCCTCCCTTATTGAATTCCTTACTTATTCGAAGACCATAAATGGTAGAATCGATCTCGCTACCATGACTCTTCCCATGTAGTTTTTGTTATTCGCACATTGTATCAACAATGGTAATATTTTCTATACTTCTTCTAATGGAATGTACTACGCATCTGGCTTAGAAATCAACTACTCTTCCAAGGTATCTACTTCATCCAATCCATCACTGGCATTATTCTCACTTGCCTTTGCCTGCTAGTCTGCATTTCCACCAGTAATACCAGCTTTGTTCATGGAATTCTTCAGATCATACGGCAGCAATCTCGTGAATAGCAATGCAATCGGGTACAATGGGGGATACTAATTATGCGTGTACATGTCAGTATTAACAAATTAACTGATCTGCTCCTTGAAGAACTCAAGTAATTCAGGTGCTCTTGAGAAGAATTCCAGTAAATTCAACTTCGATTTAAGTGTCTATGCATTGGGGTTCTTGCAGCCTCCCACGGTTCGCAATGACAACGCACTGAAGAGCATTAAAGAACTGTTTCTAATTGACCAATCTTCAATAGCAAATCCTTTGATAGCTGTCTAAAATCCAATTGAAATGAACTTATCAACTTCAATCTTCAAGGAGCTATCTTCAAAGATCTTCTTGAGAATGTTCAGACAATGGATCTTCACTTACTTATGCGGAGAACTCTCCGAAAGCTTCAGAAACTTCTAAACTGCTTACTCGACGCTGACAGCTCGACGTCCACTGCATTCAGCTTTCAACAAGCAGACGATTGCACTAGGTAACCCAGCTGATCGTCGCATAGTGTTTTTAAAGCTGTTGGCTTCGATGTGCTCTATTAGCTTAGACAACAGGTTTTCAGAGAGATGAGGAAGCAAGGGATTCTTAGCTTCATTCATAGCCTTGCACATGGTGCTCAAACCAATAGCGATTCTATCAATTGAACCTATCAAACAAACAACACCAATAATCAGAACAAAATACTCTTTTTTTTATTTCTCTCTCTTTCTCTGCTCATTACCTAGATGCTTGATGTTGACGAGCGCATGGAAATACTAATTAACAATCTCAGATAATGCTCCTTTATCGAACACCTCGATGCTTTCCCTCTAACTCATTAACGCCAACTCCGCAATGGACTAAAACAAAAATCCAGCTTCTCTAGAAATCAAGTAAAATGCTACGACTAAGACATTTTCCGAGTTAGCACCACCTTCTCCATCTCCTCCATTGTCTTCCAGTGTCTCAATGAGACTCGTCCCTGATAAGATCTTCTCCATGTTCTACAGGAAATGACTCTTCGCTTTGGACGCTTCATCGAAGATAATATGTCCCCTGCAATCAACTGATGCGATTTGTTTTTGCTTTTCCTCATTTAAAACAGCCTTTTTCACTTATTATCCTGAATCCAGCACGACGGTTGTGACATTCTCGCTGGAGATCTTCGTAGCAAACGCCAGAACATCGCAGAGCACTGAGAACAAATCTGCTAGGATTGTCTTCAGCTCTAATTTATTGTCCCTGAGAATCTACGGGGAGACATGTTGCAATACCAGCGCTAATGCTGTGATCTAGCCGTGGACGAGATTATCTGAAAAGATCTACCAGTCAACTAAGAAACTCTTCTCGAATGCTTGGTAGCTTAATTTCAAGGAGTTCACTTGGTTTCGAAGGAAGGATACTTCATTCAAGGACAACACCGGGAGATATTACTTGAATTGCAGTAACACTACTCCTGCTGCTGCCTCGTAGTTCTTGATTTAAGCACTTCTGATCAGAGTATTGCATTCGTTGTTAAGGACTTGCAAGTATGATAAAGGCATAGAATCCACAGGGAAGAGTTGTAATGCACTAAAACTCGATTATCTGACGGATTCCCACTGGGAATTGCTGTTCACAAGCAAGCACTCGATGTTACCCTAAGAATGGAATAGCATTAATTAGCAAAAAATAGTAAAAAATGACATTTCCCCCAATATTTTAAGCTAAAAAGACTTTCTTATTTCTCTTGCATTCCCTCTCTTCGTACCTGCGAGAAAATGGGTGGATTGGCAATCTGTGTCTTCAAGAACTTGGATGGCTACACGAACAGTCCCTTTTTATACTCATAAGGCTTGTCCGTGGGGAAATTCGTGAGGATCAGCAGCAATATCTCGAGCATTGGGTTGGCAATCTCAAACGACATCTGCGGATACATGCTCGAGAAGATAACATCCACGCATTGCTAGATGAATCGCACCATTCCTTAGAAGTTTTTCTTTTTGGGCTGCTTGCCTTTATCGAGAAGTTGTAAATCCTTCTCGTAAACCAATCTGAGTCTCTCGAGGAATCTCTTGAAGGAACTCAATAAATCACGGCGATACTCAGGGAAAGATGTACGAGTGCCTTGGGGAGAAATGAAATAGGATTAATATTAAAAAAAGAGTAGATAGTCTTGATTGTTTTGTAAGATTTTTACCTAATTTCATAGTGAGAAGGAGCAGATTAAAGTCGATATCTGAAGGTGGTTCTGATGGCTTTGGATTAATCGATATGAACTCTAAAATATTAGCTATGACATTTCTATCTTTATTCAGAATCAACTTAGCTAACCGATCAGTGCTAATAGTGACGTTCTAAAGTCCTTGTAGTGTGAATGAACCATCTGCACCATCGATAACAAGGCATTTCTCTTTGGCTACTTTGAGAAACGATACGAATATCCATAAACCATTTTTGCCAGATAATCTAGACGCCAAAGCAGAATTCTATGATGAAGATTCTGAGGTATTTTCAGCTTGTTTAGCGAGTTGCTCCTCCTTTTCGTTTAGAATCGATCCGAGCATGTACACAATAGCATCTTTGTTGATCCTCGCTAGAATCGAATTCACAGCGATGATCATACCTCGAACGACTTAAATACCTTGATTCACCATACTTCGGAAGTAATCTTCTTCCCAATACTTCCGCCATTGCTGAATATCTTTATTGCAGACATCCAAGTAAAGACTATTCAAGATCTTAAACAGCAGTCCAGGTGCGGGGAGAACGTAGAATTCACCGCATGCTACCATTAATTCACTGATCAGCTGCTTATCGTTGTTGATAATAAACTCAGCTGGCAAGAAATCATGTAAAATCCCAAGTAGATAGTATTTTCTTTTTCTACTCGCGGGGTTCAGCGCAAGTGCAGAAATCGCACAGGATTCAGCGTATTTCTTTGGATTTTCACTGTTCGCAATGACGAGATTCACGATGGTGTCAATCCAATAAGAGACTTTCTTCGCAGGGAAATCCAGTGATCTTCCGACAGCTTCGTAGATTTGATTCTGAATTGTCACATTAACACTGAAGGATTCCTTGAATTAGCTTGTAGTGATCGTCTATAAAGCTAAGACCATGACACTCATCGCGTAGAGCTTTAACACAGGATGTGTGTGATCGAGGAATTGCACTAAATACTCCATGACGTTGTATTTGTGAAATGGAAGAGCACTCCCGCCAACAGAGAATGCAGCTCTGATTTTACTTAGTTTTTCCAAGCTGCGTTCCGCATTGCTATCACTCAATCCCATACACTCACACAACACTTCATCAATAGAACGCTGATAAAAAAAGAATCATAATAAGGATTATAAACACTACCTTTATGGGGCATTATCCCCTTTATTATCTACCTTCTTCCTATTAATAGAGATCGCAAAATACAGCGCAGAAGCATGTGAAACAGTTTCTTTTTTTAATCGCATGCAGTTTGTCAGCAATCTATCGATTTACTCTAGCAAAAACGCTATGAATGTCTCCGGGATGAGTGTGTCTAATCTGTTCAGTGTGGAGGATACATTCCTTAGAAGATCACCAATCATGTCTACATGTTTAGTGAGATATTACTAGTCGCCTATGACTTTTTCTACTAATTCACCGAGCACTTACTTCAAAAATAACACATATGTTCTAGGAGGGTTAGAAACAGACATATTCAATTGGTTCATACTTGCTGATAGGGAATCCATTGACTCTGAATGAGACCAAAAAGCTGCTTAAGATCGTCTTTAGTAGCACCAATACAATCGATGAGATCGATACCACTGTTTAAAATGCTAGTCAGCTAATCAACGCCGTCTAATTGCTTAATATTGTCCTCAGTTGCTTTCTTGCTGTTGAACGCAGCAAACGCATTAGAAAGTACATTCTCAATGCTTTGAATTATCTTCGCTTATGCTATGGTAGTTCCACCTTCTTCTTTGAAGTTAAAAAATATTTTGAGAGTCTCATTAACCATGCCTTTAACTTCCTTGACTTCTCCGATGATGGACTCACTCACAAGCGGGAACAACACGAAATCTATTATGAGTCTCTTTGTCCATCCTGGCAAGACATTTTTGTCGGTAGGATCAGTGAACGTTGAGCGACTTCGTTTGACATTGTCCTTGAATTGCGAGATACTTAAGGGCTTGAAGAAACTGTCGTGTGCTCGTTTCTCTTTGTCACTCAAAGGCAGAGTGTCTTATGATTAGAAAGATAATGGGTCCTATTGCTTGTAGAAGATAAGTGCGTTGGACATTTCTTCTAGAGTAATTTTGGTAAGAATTTTGATTAATTTCAGCAAATCAATTTTGTACCAAAGAAAATCAGAGAAATGCAGAAAAAGTACAATCAAGAAAGTTAATAGATTAAATGTGGGGGGGAGGGGGGAAGAGAGGAGGGATTTGAAGCCTCTAGGAACATAAACACACACGCTGAAAACGGGACATTACAAGAATAATATTAACATTCAAGGAAATGAATTTATGTATCTCTAGGGATTAGAAAAATCAGCGAAATTATCAGGGGATGTCATTATTAAGTAAGTAAAAATCTTAGGGCGAAAATTCTGGATTTTTAACAAATCAAAGAACAAATTCCAAATAATATTTTGAAAGAAGATATTTATTATTTCTGAGTAAGCTTTCAGTTTATCAGGAGGAATTCTACCCAGATTGTAAGTGGAAGATATCACCCAGTTAAAAATATTATTTCCCTCGAGAGAATGAATAATAATAATAATTATTCTTCTTCTTTCTCAACCTGATTAGCCATCTGAACGTAACTCGCCAGCAATTGATTAACCAAAAATAGCTTATCTAGATATTTATTTGTTGAGTGAAAAGCTCAAAAAACAAAAAGCATAATCATTTCCCCCTCATAACATAACAAAACAAAAAAACTAGAAAAAAATTACCCAATAAAAAGAACTTTTCTCAAGGGAATAAAATGAAACAATACGACTAACAAGCTAATTCCGTATTTTCCCATGTGACTAGGACGACAACGGCTACAACTTCTTAGATATCTCGTAGCTATGGTAGGATGTCTTAAGAAGCTCGATCAGTGTTTTCTCTCCCTTGCACTGAATTCAGCAGATCCTCCAAATCTCCATCAAAAAGAGAATACTCCACTAGAGATCCACTGAACTAAACTTCTTAATGTAAGTCATCACCTTGCAAGAACCCGTGCACTAAAACTGAGCTCATGAGTATGGATGATCTCAAAATAATCACCAAACCAATCATTTCGAAGCGCTGTGCAATTAAGAGACTAGGCTTGAATCTCAGGCCAATTTGTCAGTATGAAACCCATGAAGGCTATTAAATCACTCACATCTGCATTGATCCAGCATGCAATATCACAGGTAATTCAAATAAACAATTAGCTTACATTTTTTACTAAAAGAATACGGTATTATTAACTTTCTTGATAAGATTTTTTTGAAATTGGAATATTTTTTCTCTTCCAACTCTCAACCCCCTTGATTCAAAGTTTAATTCATTCTCTTCAAGAAATAGAAGCAACTAATTCAAAATATTATAATATTATCTCGAAGCAAGGTCTTCATTCAAAGACAGCTTCTAAAAAAAACTAACTAAAAATCTACTTTTCAAAAATCTTGCTCGAATTCAGATTTAAGCATTATTTTGTGGCTAGGATTGAATTAATTTTTAGAGAGGAGTTTAACCATTCAAGATAAACTTCAATACAGGCTTATTTTTTATCAAGCACGAATAATTTAATGATTGAATGGTCAGAAAATGAAATTTGTAACCTTTTCAGTGATTGGGTAACTCAAAAACATAAAGAAAATTGGGGATTTTTTGTTTAACTTCTGCTCAACGAACAGCAAGGGAATATCAATCGATTTAATTTAATTTTAATGGGGATGATCATTTTAAAACATAGATCAGAGGGGATTATTATTATAACTCTAGTCTTAATTCTATCTTTACTAACTTAGAACTCATAGATCATTTTACTATGACAGCCTTACAGAAGGGAACTCTTTTAAGCCCTAACATATTATTTCAATTTCCTTTGTTTTAACCAAAATGCCAATGTTGCCTTATGATTTTTTTAAATTCTGGAGGCTCTTGTTTATTCACATCTTCTATCAATTAATTCCCCCCTTCAAGCGATGACGTTCAATAGTCCGTCTGATCGTCAAAATCAAGTTCACTAGTTCTATTAAGATTAATCAATTTTTTTATTCTATCATGATTTATTATCAAGTAATATTCAATTTATCTGCAATAATTGTATCAAAGGTTACAACCCCCCGCTTTAAAGGATTTTCATATTACCCTTGATATTTCAATCCTCTTTTTTCATTATTCTTTTTTGAATTTCCTTACAGACAAGCTTTGCTGTGAGAAATGCCTAAAGGATGTGCATCCAAATCATGCCATGGAAGAAATCGAGAAATTCGCTGATGGATTAGAATCAACATATCGCGTGTATACAACTAAAGCTAAAGAGTTCTAGCTGTAGTGCTTGATGGTTGAGTAGCCACCGTTCCTAGGGAAGATCTTCAAAGAATTAAACAAATTGAAAGATTACATCCACAAGAAAATTGAAACTATGAAGACATAACTCATCGGGGAATATCGAAGAACAGTTTAAGGAGATGTGCGATGGATCAAAGAAGAAGTCAGGAAATAAGAGTATGTAGCAGATATGATGGGGACAATTTTGTAGAAGAATCTCTTTGATTTAACAGAAAGTGAACTAGAAACATCCATTTAAATGCATGATTCAGAAAGAACAAACGAACTCGAGCAAGCCATGAAGAACTTATAATTTAACTACGCCAAGATCGAGAAACAGTTTAATTTCTCATATACAAGCTTCAAAAATGATATTCTCTTTGATATCGATACTTCCTTTCGGGAGTTCTTCTTACCTGAGGGTGATTTAGACATTAAATCACCTGGAATGCTCTTGATGAGCACAAAGATTAATGAGAAATCAAAAGAAATCAGTGATTTAGGAGGGTCAATGGTATTGAAAAAAAGTATTTCAAAGGTAAATCAATCGAATAACATCAAAGAGTCTCCCAATACAAAAAAACCATCTTCAGCCAAAGATGAATGGAAGAGGGATTCCCCTAGCAGAAATAATAGCACTCCTCATGGGGATAACAAGGCTGAGCGGTTGAAATTAGTTATGGCGGAGCTCGACAAAGACATTAAAGACAAATCGAAGAGGCTCAAGTAGCTTAAAGAAGCTGTAAAGCAGCCTGAGTAGCTAAGCAAATGTTCCAGCAAGGAATTCGTGAATTTCCCATATTTTACATATTTCGAGGCTACATGCGAGCACATGCCATCAAGCACAGAGTATTTCAATGCAATTCCGATATTCTAATGCTGCAATCAAGCATATCGATGCTTGAAATGCCATGGGAAGTTTACAAATCACCCAGCGACAGTTCAAACTAATTCGAAGAGATACTGTGTGAAATGCTTCGAGATATTCACAGTTAGTTGTAAGGAAGACAAACCAGTGTGCTGTCTAGAGTGTAAAAACCTCCCAGATTGAACGGGAGATATCGAAAGCAAGCAAAGAAAGAGAGGGACATGAATGTAATATATTATTCCAAATCTTTTTGGAATAACTATTATTTACTTCCTGAAAAACCTTCAAAATCCATAAAAGACTCACCTGTGTGACTCTTGCTCGTTTCTCTCTCTCTCTCTTGTTCCTTTCTACTTTAAATAACTGTCAATATTTTATGTTACTACTACAACTTCTTCCCTATTAATGAACTACCAAGCATTTAGCTAATCCATTGGGATGATATTACTTTGTATCATTAGGGAATCTGTTCGTGCAGATTTAACGTTAAAAATATGTGTTAAACTTCCCAAAACAAGACCTAGCATCCCAAGAAAGTTAAATATTGCATTAAAATTTAATGAATAAATCACTATTTTGGGAGGATTGAAGAGATGTGTTTTGGACAATTTCCAAGTGAAAAACTTATTGCAAACACGAAGGAAAAAACAGGTAAAATTATTGGATACGATTGCAATGATCCATATGAATACACTGGAGTTTATAATATAAAAGGAACCTCCCTTTCTTGAATTGATAGTTTTCGCTGTTTCTTCTGCTTGTCTTTTAGTTAGCCCTACTAGTTCATTCATTGAAATCCTCGATACCACCTTTTCCGATAGCATAAATAGCCTATTTTTCCATAAACAAAAAATATATTAAAACCTTTTCAAAAACCTCTTCATTTAATCTCTCTCTTGTTTACCTCTGATTCAGGTAAGCATGGCGAGTCGTAGATCTTGCAGATTCTGGATTCACCTCTTCCTTTTCTGAGATACAGTCTTGTTGTTGATGCGTGAGCCATGATATTTCCACCGATGGGTTTCTTCATATCACCAGCGAACATCGCTGCACCGTCGACTTATGACATAACTTAGTTAGTTATAACAGCAGCCACACCGAATTCATCAGCGAGTCTTTAGATGTTTCTCAGGAACTTTCCGAGATGATTCTGTCTGACAGATAATTCACCACGACCTGTGTAGTCTGTACGATAAAGAGCAGTGGAAGAGTCCACAACTAGCAAAGCATACTTGTTCTCTGCCATGAGTGCTGCAGCTTAGATCAGTAGCTTATTCTGTTGATCACAGTTGAAAGCTCTAGCGTATGCAACATTCTCCATGCATTCCTATGGGTCAAGTCCGAATCGCTCAGCAATAGAAGCTAATCTCTCCGGACGGAATGTGCCCTCTGTGTCAATATACATAGCTTTGCCTTCACCACCACCTTTTTCCTTAGGTAGCTAGCAAGTTATGCACAACGTATGGCAGATCTATGTTTTCCCAGTTCTGAACTCACCTAGAAATATACAAAAAACTGTCAAGATAATTTAGAAATCCTATTAATCTTTTACCGAATATCTCCGTGAGTGAGCCTGTTTCTATACCGCCTCCAAGAAGTTTGTCGAATTCAGTGGATCCAGTGGTTAAGTTAATCACACTCTATCTCTTGGCGTAGAACTCCGCAGCAGTCTGGAATTCATTCGGGACAAGCTTCGATGCTACATCGATGATTTTGTCGACTTTAGCATCAGTCATGCCTTTAATATTGATGAGGTTCTTCTTGGCAGTATATGAAATCGACTCTACTGTCTAGAATCCTGCATCGATGAGTTTCTTAACATCAGCATTGTTGATACCATGCTCTTCAAGCTTGCTGATCAACATAGGGCCATCGCTGACCTCGACACCTTCTTCAGCGTATTCAGTCATTTTGAGACAAACCGAGTAGCAAACAGATAGTTTTGTGTTTACGAGTTGTCTTAATATTTATTTTTTTTTTTTGATTATTTTGATTCAGATAATCTCTGTACCTCTTTGAATCTCTAAAAAGCTGTCAAAAACATAATAAAAACTGTTGAAAACCCATTGTTCCTTGCGCCAAACAGCTTTATAATTAAATTGTACTGATTCATCTGATAGTCTTCCCATTTAAATTCACTACAAGAGATAATGCCCGCCAAATGGTATTTTGTACTGCCATTACAGAGTAAGATAGAGAAACACATTGAATTAGCCACTATGAAGCATTAAATCAGTGTTCTCTTTTAAGGTCTCATCAGACATTAATATTCAACTCCAACACTTGTCCCCAAACAGAGAACATCATTTCTTGAAGAAGAGATAACAATTAAAAAATAAGCATGTCATTTTGTTATATTTTAAATTTCTGAATATGTTGCGAATTTAGAATCTCAGAAACATTCAGGTAGAACGAACGACAAAAGGAAAGAGAAAGAGTGAGTAAAAATTAACTATTTGTTTTATTTTTGTTTATTTTTCTCAGTGATTTAACTACTTTGTTCCACAAACTAATAGAAAAAACGAAAAATATTTGAAATCACTCCATCTTTTAGATATAATAGTAATTGCCATATTAGACTAATTTAATTTTACAAGGTGTCAAATACTGGCTTGTATTCTCTTTAACACTAACAAATAATAATAATAATAATTTGCTTTTCGAAGTTGTAAGGAGGATCAATAGTTTTATGTTCTATCTTAAGAGTGACTCGATTTTTATCTTCCAAAAGCTGTGGGGATCACGCGATATGATAAAACAGCTAGGTTTTACTAGAGAAATATTAAAGAAAGAGCTAATTAGATTATTTTTCATTTCATTTCACTTCTCCCCAACAAAGCTCATAGCGAGAGAGAAAAATGCATATTTTTCGGTTTATTTATCTTCAGAAGACAATCAACTTTTAGCAGAATAAGTTCTTAAAAGATAAGGATAGGATATCAAACAGGAAACAGAACAACGCAGCAACAATATCAGGAGGATTATCTGAGCGCTAATGACAAGTTAGGTGCAAAGGAGTGTAAGTATGTCAACAATACAACTAAAAATACAATCACACACACACATTTACTCAAATATCTCACTTTCTCTCAAAAAAATATTTCCTTATTTTCCTCTTATTTACTGATCATTTCCTACCACTTTTCCTATCTCTCTTCCCTTCAAGCGTATCATCAGCCTCCTTGATGTATCTCGAGATATCCGTCAGAATGATTCTGTCGACGAATTAAAGCAGCTCTTCCTCACTCTTGATCCAAACCTTGGCTAGATTGCAGGAGACGAAAAAAGGGAACTAATCACATAGCTGCTTGATGTTTTTTCCATTGAAAAATACAAAAAAGGCTAAACAATCTACGAATAATCCACACCACCGTTGAAATACTATCTGATATTGGAAGGCGAAGTCACCATGTATCTACCCAAAAATAATACCGCCAATGCCAGTCCTATTGCCTCCTCTTCCTCTTTTTCCTTGATCGCTGTGCGCTAGCTGCAAGTAAAGGATTCGTTCGGTTAGAAGTCGCTAACTTACAACAAACCTCACTTGTGCACATGCATAGCATCTCGAGAGACTACTTGCGCAGTATTATCCTAGTCTGACTTCATCCGCTACTTGAAGAAGCCCTTTTCATTGCAAGAAAGCAAGGATATCAATTTCCTCTGGGAGCTTGATTACTTGAAGTCTCTCAACTTCCGGAAAATCAAGACCCTCCACAATGCAGCGGAGATACTCCTGTTTAAAACGGGCTAACATGTCTACAAAGAAGATCTAGATCTAGCTAATTATGCATACATCATTAAAAGTGGCACATTCATCGTAAGATAAACAGAGAAATGGTCTAAATGTGTTGATGTACTCATTTTGGTTTTTTGTTGTTGCGCAGATCCACAAGAAAGTTCGCCCGCCATCCAGTGAGAGCAACTCTAACTACAGCAGTAATCCGATGCACCACTTGTAGTTAGGCAACAAGAAGCTAGTGAAGAAGCGTATTTGCATAATGTCAATAGGGGAGTTATTCGGAATCGAAGATCTCATTGAGAAAGAACCCAAAAGAACATATACGGTGTAATGCCACTCCGATGAAGGGGAATTGTTCGCGATATCTAAAGAACTGTTTTAAGTGTTGATTATGACGGAACCGTAATGCGCTCAGAGCATCAAGAGGTTGTATAAAGCATACTCCAAGAGAATGGCGAATCTTATTATGAACAAGGAGATGTATTTCATGTTCAGAAATAATCATAATAGCATCTAAGAAAAACAGGATAATACTTAAATGATGAACAGATCAAATAAGCACTAGCAGCAAGACCATCATCATAAGCACAAGCATCACCATCATAAGCACCATCATCACCACCAAGACAACAACAACAAGGAATAAGGATATTCTTCCTCGTCATCTTCATCTTCTTCAACATCACTATCTCCATCGAACCACTTTGCGCCCCCTACTCGTAACAACAATAAGAAGCTCACCTTGCAGTACTCCCCTAGCCCTATAAACAGGAACTCTTAGTAACCAGCATAATAATCCAAGGGCAGCATAATGTTTGTCTCATCTATCAATCCTAATAGCAAGCATAACACACATGACACTATGCCCTAATCGAAGCTAGAGTCATTCACGCAAGCTCTCCATAACGAGCATCAATAGCTCCTGTAGAAGAAAACCATCGATCTCAATCGCAGGAAAACAAAAGTCCTCGATGAATACAACTCCCCTTCGAACACCTCTATTGGGGGACAGAGCAAGCCTACAGCTAATCACATCAATTCAAGAGCTCACTCATCGATAAGCCAAGGTAACATTGGCGAGAAATAATTTTAGTTTCTCTCAAACTTACCACATTCTCCGACTGTGTCTCTTACACTCCTTGAGAGTGAATCACAGTAGCAATCGAAAGCGAATGACAGCAGTGTAAGCAGCAGTTGCAGTAATAGTGAGAGCAGAGAATCATCTAAAAATAGAATTGATAAAAGATAGAAAAAGTAGTCTAAGCATTCTAAGACACTTAAGCTTATTGGGGAATAGTCGTTGTAGTAGTAGTAGTAGTAGAAATAACATCAATATTCATTGCCTTCGTCGTAGGATCTCATAGGCGATTAATCTCATGATCTAAGTTCATATTAGAATAATGATAATAAACCATAGGAAAAAGCGTATTCAAGATAGATCACTCATGGATCATTCAGATACAAGGGCAATAATAACTCTGAGGAGATGGCTTCTTCGGATGATGGAGAAAGGAATCCAAAGAAACGACAGTCTAAGAGAAGTGTTGCATCTACTACTGTTATACAAGAAAGCTAGCAGTAGTAATAATCATCACCTTAATACTCTTATTCTTCAAAATGTCTGCCGATATTGGAAGAAGAATCCATAGCAGGAAGCAAAGATGATTTCGTTGCTGATTAGAGGATCATCCCTCACTACTCACAGTTTCATAATGAATCAACTAGCAATCAATAGCAGAAATCGCATAGTAAAGATAGCAATCCATTAGGTGAGGAATATCCTGATAATCCTAGAGCAGTCGAAATCATTGGGTTTGTGAATAAAAAGGAGAAAATAATTAACAATAGTACTAAAAAAGATATTCAATAACCTCCTAAGGGAGTAGTAGCTGAGATAGTTGAAACGAATAGTCAACTAGAACAACCATAGTAGAATCCCTTGGAAAGATAAGTAGACTACGTGTCTTGCTATTCGTATCTGCCTTCGATAAGCACATATTTCTTAAAGAAACAAGCTAGCCCAATCGATTAAGTCATGGATAGACAATACAATCATATTCATAGTAATCCTAGCAAGTATTCCAGAGATCCTGTCATCATCATGGAGGAGAAACAACAAGGATAAGAAGAATAAGAAGAGTCTAAATACTAATCACTGCAGCAATAGGATATTATCCACACTTAACAACACAGCTAATCAAGTGAACAACTGCCAGCGAGTAGACTCAATCCTTCGAACCCTCAACGCAAATTAGCTGCTACATTGTCGACATTTCAAAGCTAATAACCATATCATACAAAGAAAACTAAGAAATAGGTTCAAAACCTACATTATTCAGCATCGTAAACTGCATATGACACTCAATTCATCCACTAAAAGACAGAAACATCCATGAACAACAATAATAAGACATCTCATGATGCCCTCTCAGCTAACAAAACAAAACAAAAAATGGTTACAATCACACCTACAACCACCATCACTGGCAATCTTTCAATGAATCCTTCAGCCTCATCATTGACATAACCACTATAATCTATCAGACGATCTGGGTCACATACCCCGACAGGATACTAACCCTAACATGGATACAATGGCTCCACAACTTGCAATTCTTCTAAAGCTAAATTCATGCTGGGGGATCCTCCGAAGAAGGAAGTCATAGGGATATTCAATCCATAATTCTTCACAAAGCTCAAATCGAAGTTTCTGAAGGAATTCACGAACAATCCATAAATATCCAAGGATATCTACTAATACAAGCTGGAAGATTTTCTAAAGAAGCATCTACATTCAGGACCGCTTCATGATTTCTTAGAGAAGAATGAGCAAGTCGACTCGTTTCAAAAGAAAATAGAACATGAAAAACAGCTGCGAGCAAAGAATGATGAAGCTGATTTCAAGAGATAATCGAGACTCATTAGCTGCATTGCGTCAAAGAAGGGTGATATTAGTGGGCTTATGAATAAGAATAAGAGGGAAGATGAGGAACAAAGGAAGGAGACTAAAACTGAATAATTAAAAGAATTGTCGTACTAGCAATAGTAATAGAATTCGTTGTTTAATAGCAGTCATAACTAATCGATTGATAGCAGTATCAATGGGATTAACACTAACAACAATAGTAATAACATTATTGTCATTAACGATAGTAATGAGAAGAGTATTGATAATAACTTCGTTGAAACAGCATTGTCCTCAAACAATAATAAGAACAATAGCACTGACAACATACTCATGATGAATCGCAGTTGCAGAAGTAGAATAGTCAACAACAAGAATACTGACCCAGCTACCATAGGAATAGGGAATAGCATGAATAAAACAGAGAGTTTCTTTTCTCAGCAGCGCAAGGGATAACACTAGACTATTATATCTCCAAATAGTTGCTCACCTTTTCAAGCATATTCTCTTGAAAGCTAGTAGACATTCTCAGCTCGGAAAAGAAATAATAACCGCAGTGACGATAATATCCTCGAAAGCTTGCTGAGATAAGACATTAAAAACAGCAACACTAGTAGTAATGGGATAGTAGCAAGTCGTAGCTACAGAGGGTTGCATAGTTTAATGCGATTCTCACTACCCTTGAATAGTAATAATAATACTCACAAAGGGAATGTTTAAGTGACAACAACAATAGCAGCTCCTCAAGTTTAGCGTATGGGTCTTAATGGCAACAACAGCAACGACAAGAAAGCTAAAAATAAGCATAAATCATAAATCAATTCGATTATGCTGGACAAGATTAACAAGCCTGGGAAGAAACAGGAGGCATTGCCATTGTTGCCGAAACAAATTAGGAATTACAATGACAGCTTTTACAGGTTCAATCCAAAGGAAGTACAGCAGCAATGAGTGATAAAGGGAGAAAAAGAAAGAGCTATTGCAACATAAAAGGGTTTACATGAAATAATAAAAACGATTAATTATTAGAATGTTAATGGACCAGCAGGAGCTAACAGAAGATCATTTTGCATTTTTTCCCCCTTATTTTTTGACAGTTTATCTGTTTACCTCTGTGTGTGTGTGTTGTGTTCTTAGATTTGTTCTGTCATTTATTGAATCCAAACAGCATAGCTTCTGCGTTTTGCAAGAAAATACCTTCCTAAGGATATCCATTCTCATCGCTGTGCTTGGAAGTCAGACATTTCAGAAGAAAACCATGCGAAACTACACCAATTTTCTTGTCCTTCTAGTTTCTTCCAGAGTTACATGTGTCATCTTCATCAACACCATCATGTACAAATTGATCGCCACTTCCTTACTGTCTGCTTATCTCATCATATGCTTATTTTAGTATTTTCTTAGCTGCTTATGCTTTCCTAGCTAGCATAGGAGTGTTTTCAATAAGGAAACTCCTAGCATTCTTGAGCTCATCCAACACAATCTCATGGTATTCTTGGAAGCGCTTATTGTTCCTGTTCTCATTCTAACTATCCTATTCTTCTTTCCTATGTTCTTCTAATTTAATCCTATTCATGATTCTACTCTTGATGTGATCATCCTAAAGAGTTAGAACTTACCAGCATTTGCCTAGCTACTCTACCAAGGAATAGTCCAATGTAATGTCGTAAGATCTAGCTAGTTTATCCATCTCCTACTTCATGGAAGATAATGTGAATGGAGAAAAGCATCCACTGGAGCAGAGACACTCAGATAACTCAGGCATCAAGAGAAACTTAATGTGTTTTCGATCTGGATGAGATGAGAATATGTAAATAGCTGTTTGGATAGCTCTTCTAAGAGGTGAGACAAAAACAACATGGAATCGGAGATGATTTAAGGTGTTTCTCTAGGAGAGACACTATGAAACGCCTAGAGCATGCAGCGGAGCATCGAAATTGTCTTCATTGAGGAAAATATCAGCATCTTCCATTGTAGCATTTTCCCATTTCCAGCCTGGTTTTTAGAGATAAACTTCAAGCTCCTGAAGGTTTTACTCACTAAAACCATGGCGGATTAAGAGATAAGGAGATTAGTTCTCGATGGAGGTAAGGGGCTTCTAAGTTGGAACATCAAACGGAACAGAGAATTTATTAGAGATAATTGTTAATTCAGATGTGTTGAAGAGGCCAGAAGAAGATAGATATTGATAAGTAGAATGAGAGTCTCCTTCTTTGGGAGGACATGGAGAGTGATTGTCATGATGTTGTGAGTTAACCTCATGCCTGATGATGTTTTCCATGGTTAAACGATCCTAAGTTTGAAGTTATGTGTGTGTATGTGTATTTCTGTGTGTACAGTTGTTGTTGCGTACTATTTTAGCGTTTTCAATTTTGTGATTTAATATTTTTCGCGATAATAATAGGATAAGTAAGTTATCGCACCAATTGTCAAAAGAAAGCTTATTAATTCCTTCTATTGGTTGCTTCACTGTTTAAATAGATTTACCTCAAGGTAACTGGAGAAGATTCTTAATGCGTCATTGACTTTTTTGATTGGTTTTATTCTCAGGAAAAAATAATAAACAACTTGTGTTTGGTTTAAGGGAGATGAAAGAAAATTTCAAATAAAAAATTGTTAAGAATCATATTGAAATAAAAGCTCTTTTGTAAAGAATATCTTCAAAAGGTTGAAAAATTATTCTGAAATATCAGGTTGAATTTGTCTGAATTAACTGGTCAAATTATTTGTTTTTCCACTTGGGATTCAAAGTTGCTTTGTGCTGTTTTTAGTTATTCATGCTTTTCGATTTGTGAATTTGAAGAAGAGGAAGATTCAAAAGAGGAAGGAGAGGGGATTAATAAATTGGACTTCGGAAATAGATCATCTCTTTGGGGAGTGAAAGAAATAAAGAGAAGAAACAGAAACAGAAATAAGCAGCAGAAGAAGAGGAAGAAGAATATAATATTCACAAAGAAAAGAAAGAACTGCAAACCGCAATAATTCAATACAAAAGAGTAACAAATCTACTAAGAGACAAACACTCACTGCTAACTATCTCCTTTTCGCTCCAAGAGTATCAACTTAGGCTAATAAGTATCTCCGAGACAAGCATAATCTGTTGATAGTTCCGAAACCAGCGAACACCAAGCTAAGAATTCAAATATTATTGTAACTCTCAGGATATTCTCCCTTTTCAGCCAGTCAAACCCCCTAAACCATCCAAATTTGTTATTTACCTTAGTTTTTGTTCATAAAAGAAAAAACGAAATCAGCTTGAGAGCTTCAGCCCAAACTAGCCAACTGTTCTTAGATAAATACCGTCGGAGAAACTTTTATTGTAATTCTCAAAACCAATCATCAACTTGAAACATTCCCTCGTTTTTCTCTCAACTAAAGTGTACAAAAAATACATGGGTGCTAGTTCCTCCGATTTAAAAGAATTCATTCCTCACGAAGGCAATCGCTATCCATTTTCAATGAAGTTCATTGCGAGCTTGGAGCGACTCATCAGCTCTAAAAGGAACGCCGTTCTTCGAGAATGCAACATCCCTAGCGACGAAATCTACTATTTAAACGCAATTCTGGATCTACACGAGATCATCAGTAAATTCGAAGAACAAAATACATAGATCATGAATCTCGATCCAGCTGGGGGATCTTCTTCTGTGGTGTAGATCTACAATCGCAGAGGTGGCGGCTCCCTCAAGCCATAGACGATTTATGATTATTTGTTCACAATCAACAAGATCAAACTCGATCTGGAGAATTTCCCGAAGCAGTTCAATAACAATAAACTTTATTAACAGTTATACTAGTTCTGCAGTCCGATTAATCTAAACCAATTCATTGATCTCTTTGATATCAATGAGATCAAAGCGTATGTGCTGAAGGAATCTAATTAACAAATCAAGGAATATCAATTCAATGCACATTTTGTCAATGCAGCTGATCATTAGCATATGATGGTTATAATGCCAGGGCGTCATTCGTAGAATCTTATTGATTTCAATAGACAGTCGGAGACCCACAGTATATCATCACAATCTACAGCCTTTGAGTGAAGAATGCAACAAAAACATCTCATTGAAATCGCAGCAAATCAAATAATTATTTTTTCTTTATCCAACACAAAGACACACACACACATATGCAGTATCCTCATACATTGAGCCAAAAACAAAATTAACAGACAGACACACACACATCAAACAATAGCAAACACCCCCAATTATTACTTCTTCTCCAATCTATTATTATTATTATTATTTATGTGCATATTTTTATATCCATGAATATTAATCTTTTTTTTTATTATTTATATGGCTGTAATTCACTCTTGCAATAATCCTCTTTATCTTCCATAATACCACAAAATATACAATCACAAAAATATCTTTAACACTATTCTTTTTGTTTTTATGGTGGATTTGGTTAATCCTAATACTTGCACAGGTATCTTCCTCCTCTTTCCTTCACAGATCGAAGTTTCTGCTGATTCCTATTTTTTTAGCAAAATACCCTTTCGTTTCATATTTTTTCGCTTATTATGCCATATTTCCCATCAGCTAAGTCTGCTTCTTTCCATCGCCTGAACCATCATCATCTTAGCCATCATAAAACTTCACTTTCAACCCTCTTTCAGCGAAAATATTATCAATCGTACTCCACGAAAATCGGACATTCGATGGGAATCCAAACACAGGATCGAATATCGCCTGCAACCATCTCTTTGTCGCAGGATCAGATGGATAACCACTGCCTAAACCCTATTCAATCTCAGGTATTCTCTCACGAATTTTCTCGTCTCTGATAATATTATCCCTTGTAACTTTCGCACAAATCGATGCTGCTCCGACGATTGGAAACTTCGAATCTGCTTTTTCTGATACTACAAACGACACATTAGGTGCTTTTATCATGTAATCCCTCTCGAGATTCGCTTGGTAGGTCTCTTTCTTCCCCACTGTGTCGATGTACACATTAGTGAGATTAAACCCATGAGATAGCACAGAATCGATCAGCGAATAAGCTGCTTAGAACGACAGCTAATTGAGAGAGTCCCTTGACTAAGCTAGCATTCTATTTGAAAGAAATTCCGCACTGAGAATACGTACTTCATAGTACAGCTGCTTATTCTGCAATTCCTTCATTCTTGCGAAAATCAACTCACGCTTCTCCTCAGTGAGCTACTTCGAATCAAAGAATCCTTCACTTTTCATCGCTGCTTCATCTATTATCCTCCACACTGTGCACCCATAAACCATTGGGCCTACAACTGGACCTCTACCAGCTTCGTCAATGCCCATGCACCATTTCTAAGTAGATTTAGTTTCATCAAATTCCGCTTGAAGGTCCAAGTCAGATTAGTTCATTTTTTACTTTGTGTAGTGATTATGCTTGCAAGACTATTTTAGATCTACAAATTAGGGTTTTGTTTGAGAAATATTGTCTGCAATTTGACTATTTTCTTCAAGGGTTATTAAGCAAGAGACACAGTGGAGGATTCAAGTCAACACATTTTGGGATGTTTAGGCGCAATTTTAAAATCTGACATAAAGAAAGCAGCAAACAAAGACATGAACCTTGATGAAAAATAACTTAGCCTTAAAAATTTAATAAAAAGAATAAAAATATGTGCTAATAATTAACTTCTACTACTACTTCTTTAAGTTCTTTTTTAGATCATGTTCATGAATCTTTCCTTTTTAATATTTTTTTAAGCTTGTACATATTTGTTCTTTTCGGATGGAAATCTGACTGATTTGATGTTGTTCCCGCTATTTTAATGAGTATCGACTCTCTTTTATTCCTTCTCTCCAAAGGATACTTAGAGAAAGAGAGAGATAACTTAGAGCTAAAAACAGCAGAAAAAAAATAGATTCAAAAATAACTTGATTTCAGTTTAAGTGTTTTTATTCTTTAGTAATTTTCTCTTAGATTGGATACTTTGGGGATTGTTTCCCAAACTGAAGAATCAAACAGAGTACCTAGACTGGGGAAGGAGTCTTCCTTTCAGTTGTTTTTTCAGTAGAACAAATCTTTAAAAATCTATTGGACATTAAACTGTCAGCATAATTCATAATAAGCCACTCTCGGATCCCATATGAAATATCAATGATATTTATGCTTCTCTTTCAGTCTCGTTTTTCTGATGCTTCCTTTCAAAATTTCGCTCTCATTTTAATAAAAATCAAATGGAGAAAATAAAGCAAAATTTGGAATTCATAAAATAGGGGGGGAGGGGAAAGAGAGAGAGAGAAAAAAGTTAGAAGCAATCTTCATTTTGCTCTTTGTTTTAATGAATCAATGATAGAATCCTACCTTTTCTTCTTCCAAATATTTCCCAAACTTGAAAGTTGAAATACTCCCCCCCTTCGAACTCTCTCCATAGAGGAATCTTAATAAATCATTTTCAAATCCTAATCAAAAATTCCCAAAACCCATGAAAAGCCTTCCTATGCCTTTACCTTCTTCCGATAAGGACATGCCAAGCCGGAGCAATATTTTACAAGAAGTCTTCAAAGAATTGAGAGAAATCATCCGTAAGGGTCCTCTGGAAAACGATCTTAAAGGGTTTTGTTTTGAATTCCGTCCATCATTATAAGTTCCTGTGAGAATCCGCTGGAGAATCTACCATTCTGACAATTCTAAAGAATAAGTAGGCAAGGCAGTCACAAAGGAGTGCTGGAATATCGCTAAACATTAAGAATTTAGTAAAAAATTCAAACATTTCCTTAGATTACTCAAGATCGTACGTTCGAGAATCTTTGAAAACTGGACAACTGAAGAATTAGAAAATCTCATGAACAAAAGTGAGGTCCTAGCACTTGAAAGGTAAAATTCCAGTGTTGGAGCACATTTCCTCTTCAAATCTTTTTGAAGGAGTTACACTACAAAAAACAAAGAAAAAGGACAAGGACTAAATTTCCTAAATATTTTCATACACAGCTAAATAATACCTTAAAAAGGTATGTAATCATGTTTTATTCTTGTATGAGCTATGTCATTGAATATTTTATCATCATATACTTTCATATCTCTTTATGTTAAAGTTAAAAAAGAGTTTAGCATTTTAAAGTGGAAAAAAATCTAATTATTTTTAAAATAGTTGTCTTTCTTTAGTCACTATTATGCTGTGATTGTATTCTTTCGATGTCTGATAATGATCTTTCTTAGGTTGACTGTAAACTTACGAATTTGTGCATTTTCTATCTTAATTACATTTTCTCAAATTCCCCTTTTGGTCTTTCTTTAAAGATCAATTAAATTGGATCAATATTTTTTCAGAATCCAAGTCCACTGGAAATCTATGCAATATTAGTGTTTCAGCATAACCAAGTACTCATTCTCTTGGTTTGATCAAATTAAATACCTATCAATAAACTGTCTCTGTCTTTTTACATTTTCGCTCCAAATATTTTTTATTCAACTTAAAAGATATTAAATTCCAGTATTATTTTGAATCCTCTCTCATGATCCTCTACTTCTTTAGAATTTGAAAATACAAAAGGAAGATAGTGTTAGAAATTTAGAAATAATCAAAATATTTATTAGTTGCTCTATGTGATTTTGGCATTGATAAATGCTTAAATTCCACTTTTTATATTCTAATTATTTATTAATTTAAGGATAGGAAGCTGTGTGATAATCAATAAAGAATATTTAAATCTTTTTTATAATTTTTCTCGTTCTCAATGAAAATCCCTCCTTTACCTCTCCCTTCTTCTGAAGAAGAAATGCCAAGTCGGAGTTGTATTCTGCAATAAGTATTCAAGTAATTAAGAGAAATCATCCGTGGTCCACTGGAAAAAGATCTCAAACATTTTTCCTTTGATTTTCTCCCATAAGTAGCTATCCCTGTGAGAATTCGCATGAGAATTTACCAGGATGGCATCTGCTAAAATGTAGGCACAACTGTCTCCAAGGAATGTTGGAATATCGCGAAATATCAAGATTTTAGTAAGAAATTCAAATATTTCCTTAGATTATTGAAAATAGTTAAATCAACACTCTTTGAATACTGGACAAATGATGACCTTCAAAATCTATTGAAAAGATGTGAGGCACTAGCACTTGAATAGTAAAATATCACAATAGGGGCACATTACCTCTTCAAATCGTTTTGATAAGGTTATTTACATATTCCTGTTGTTTATATCACCTTTTAAAAATCTGTTTTCTTAATTTACTAGCAAAGATATTGACAGGTTTAACGTCTGCAGAAACTCTGTTATTTACAAGAATACAAATCCTTCTTTTTTTTTCATGTTTTTTTAGTATCTCTTCTGTGTCTAATGTCTAGAAGGATTTTTTTCAAATTGGATCTGAAACTTCCTGACTTGTGCGATTTATCGTCAATCTATTAAAGAACTTAAAGAAATTTCAAGGGATCAATAAAACTGTCTGGCCTTCATATTGTTTTCGATGTAGAGCTTCGAATTAAGACTGAGGAAGTAAAGTTCATGAAAACTGTATTTTTTATTTTATTTTTATTTTTTTAATTGCATCCGCAACAATTTTCTATCTTCTGTCCAATTATCAAAACGCCACTAAGAATGAATGGATCCATTTTCCTTGGTAGGAATCTTTGAACTTAAAAAAAGCCACTCATTCTCAAATTATCTATTTTTAATCTAGTCTTGAATATTTTTCTTTTATTTGTTATGCTTTCAGAGGATAACACTTATTAACATGAACAAACCTATAAATCTCAACTCTCTTGCAAATGAAAAATAATGCATAAATTAAGGAAAAATTGAAATATTTTTGATCTATCTGCTTATTGTAGTCTTTTGCCTTGGTCCTTCTCAGGCCTAAATTGTGTTTTTAACCTTTGACTTTCTTTATCTTTAATCCCTTTTAGGCCTTATTTTCAAAGGATATTTAAAAGGAATGAACATAGAGCAAATATTGTGTAGTGTGTTTGTTTTTTTTCTCAAAAAAACCCTCCCTCTGTTTTTTCATTTTTTGGCTCTCATTTAAACATAATTCAAAGAAATGAAAGAAAACTTTAGTCGTTTTAACCCCCGCCATCTTTGGATTTGGAATTAAAAATGAGAAAAAGAAAAAGTTAAATAGTTTAAAGCAATCTTTTTGTTACTTCATTGTAATTTAGGGATTTTACTTTAGAAATAAACTTGAATATTTGAGTTGCTTTCTAATAATTCCCAAACTTAAGAGTTGAAATACTCCCCAATAATCGTCGTAATCTCTCAATAAAATAATAAATAATTTTCAAATCCTTTTAAGAATTCCCAAAAACCCATGAAAAACCCACACTTGCCTCTACCTTCTCACGGCAAATAAATGCCAAGTCGGCGTTGTATCCTGCAGGAAGTATTTAAAGAATTGAGAGAACACATCCGTGTCAGCAAATTGGAAGGTGATATCAAAGGGTTTTGTTTTGAATCCCAAAAATCTTCAATTTGTCCTGTAAAAATTCGCTGGAGAATCTGTCATCCTGGTAGAATATATGAACAGGTTGGTAATGTTGTTGGAGAGGAATGCTGGAAGATTGCTGAACATAAAGATTTCAGGTAGAAATTCAAGGAATTTCTCAAATTATTGAAAATGGTTAAGACCACTCTCTTTGAATATTGGACAACAGAAGACCTTGAGACTCTCTTGTAGTAAAGCGAGGATCAAGCACTTGAAAAATAAAATATCACTATTGGGGCACATTTCCTCTTCAAGGCATTTTGAATTGCTTCATTTTTCTGAAAGATAAAGGAGAAGAATTTGAAGTTGAATCCATTAATAATTATTGACATTCTGTTGTTTTGAACATAGTCCTGTATTGTATTACTCATATTATGTCTTTTTATTTTCCAAAAATAATAAAAATTTGTTTAGAAACTCTGAATGAGGTATATTTCAGGTGGATTTTAATATTTGCTAATTAGGCATTATCTAATGTAAATTGTTCTCCCCCCTCCTTCTTATTTTTTTATCTCGGAATCCTTTTTAGTTCTTCTCTAATAATATAAGAATTTAGAGCAAATCTTGTGTTGAGCTGTTGTTTGAATGGATAGAAATGACCTTAAAAGCTTTTCTTTAAAAAATACATGTTATTTTTCCAAAAGAATTAAAGGTTAAAAAAACTGTGAATCTTAAAATACAAAATGTTAATATTTCATCATAATTTATAAATTGTTTCATCAGTTTACTTTCATGAAATACCTTCAATAATACCTTCTGTCTATTTTTTTAAATTGGCTCTCATTTTTAAATAATTCAAAATAAAAGGATTATACCCAAATACCTTTTTTGAATTCTCACTCCCTCGGATTTGGAATTTAAAAATGGGGAAAGAAAGTATCTAACAATTTTGAATCAATTTACTTCTTATTTAATTGCTTTGAATTCGCATGTGAAAATTTTAAAATGCTTCCACTTCCTATAAATTTGCAGACTTAGAGTTGAAATGCTCTTATTTGGACATTATCATGTAGATGAATCTCATCTCAAAAATTTTTATTTAAATCCTTTTTTATTATTTTCTTCTCATGAAAAATCCTCATTTGCCTCTCCCTTCTCAAGGCGAAAAAATGCCAAGTCGGGGTTGTATATTGCAAGAAGTATTCAAAGAATTTAGAGAAATCATCCGTGCTGGTCCATTGGAGAGTTATATTAGAGGGATTTCTTTTGAATCCCGCAGATCAAAGATTTATCCTATTAAAATTCGATGGAGAATCTACCATCCGAACAACTCCAGAGAGTAAGTCGGGAATACTGTCTTTAAAGAATGCTGGAATATCGCTAAACATGATGAATTCAGTAAGAAATTCAAGGAACTTCTCAAATTATTGAAAATTGTCAAAACCACTCTCTTCGAGTTTTGGACAACAGAAGACCTCGAGAATCTTATGAAGCACAGCGAGGCTCTAGCACGTGAAAAATAAAATATAACTATCGGGGCACATTATCTCTTCAAGGCCTTTTGAATTTCTCCAAAAATAGAGAGAAAGACCAGGAAGAGAAAGAAGTTGATTCCTTTAATACTATCTGGAATACGATTGCTTTTTTAAGTATAAAAAACTCAAACCAAGAATATCAAAATTAATTCTCTGTTATTTTGATATGCATATTCCTGTTTTGTATCATTTATCCATTATTTCCTTCTTTTTTTTGAACACAAACAATGAAAAATAGTTTAAAATTTTGAAAGTCTTTCTTTCAGGTTAACTTTAATACTTGAGATAGTGAGTGAATTGATTTTAATGGAAACAAAAGAATCTCAATTCCCTATGTTTTTGTTTTTTCATTTAACTCTTAAAGGATTTGAAGATTTCTTGTTTTATCAATTAGGTTGGAATGAAGTTCAAGAATTTCATAATGAGAGGACAGTATTATTATTATTTTTAATGAACGAGATCATTTTTTATGATATGAACTTGAAGCAAAAATTGTTTTGGATGGTTCTCTCAGTGCAGAAGAATGAGTAGAGTATCTAAACTTGAAAAATGAATCTTCTTTTTTGTTTTACTTTTCCATTAGAATGAATCAACTAAAAATTTAATAAATGGAAACTTTTATTAAACATAGTCTACTAATTTTCTTATCTATCTGCCCTATGTAATATCTATTAATTTCGTCTATCATTTTTGATTTTTTCGCTCTCATTTTAAAACAATTTAAAGTATAGGAGACTAAAAGATCATATTTTTTGAGACTCCCTTGAGATTTAGATTATTAAATGGGGAAAGATAGCAAATAAAAAATAGACCATTTTTTATTGTTGCTTTAAGTGATTTCACATAGGGAAATGTCTGAATGCTACTTGATTTTTAATATTTCTCAAACTCAAGAATTTAAATGCTCCTCCTCTGACCCTCTTTGACTCTCAGAATTTCAAAAAAATAATTTTTAAATCATTTTAAAAATACCCTTACACCCATGAAATTCACTCTAGTCCCTCTATTACCTCTCCCTCCTTCAAAAGAAGAACTACCAAGTCGGAGTATCATCCTGCAATAAGTATTCAAAGAATTAAGAGAAATAATAAGTCGCCCATTGAAAATTGAACTGAAAAATGTTAGCTTTGAATTTCCTCCTTCAAAAATTGTCCCTGTTTACATCCGCAATAGAATTTATGCTGATGGAAAATATAGATAAGATGGCAAAGCTGCCAGAAAGGAATGCTGGATTATTGCAAAATATCCAGATTTTAGCAAGAAATTCAAGCATTTCCTTAGAATACTGAAAATTGTAATACCAACACTCTTCGAATTCTGGTCAACAGAAGATCTTGAGAATCTTTTGAAACAGAGCGAGGTTCTAGCTCGTGAAAAGGAAAATATCCATATCGGTGCTCATTTCCTATTCAAGGCATTTTGATGAGGAATTTTAACATATTCTTCTTTTGTAAAACACATTATCTGTTTGTAGAATATAAAAAATGGAAATTTTAATATTTTACAAATTTCATATGGAAGGGGGTGGAGAGGGGCTTTGCTATTTTCTAAAATGCTTGCAGTAACCCATCTAATCCTTGGAAGCTGAAGGGTTTTCATTAAGGTTGACTTTAACACATATTAATATCAGTATTTTGCCTTCATCCTCAACAAAAGACTAAGTAAATTGCTTCTAGAAAAACATACATCAAATCACACATCAGCTAAAAAGATTGGCCTTGAATTTATTTAGAATTTTCTTTGAAGTTGATTATTTTTATCTCAAAAAAAAATTAAATCATCAAGAATTTTTATATCAATTTAGACTCTATCATTTGAATAATAAAGTAAAAATAAACTGCTATTTTTAATTCAATTTCATTCATATTTCATTGTTAATTGCATTCCTTTTTTGAAGAAAAAAAGGCTAAAAAAAATCAATCGATTATGTCTTTTTATTTTCAGTATTTTTAACCAAATATTTTCTTCCTTCTTCCCTCCCTTTAAATTCTTCATCTTAATTTTCTTTTTAGTCCTTTCCTCAAAGGATATTTAATAATTTATGAACTTGGAGCAAATTTATGAACTTGGAACAAATTTATATTGTATGTATGGTTTTTCGATGCTGAAGAATGAAATGAGTATCTTGGCTGGAAAAGGATATCTTATTTTTAAGTGTAATTTTCCAATAAACAAAGGAACATAATCACTGAAAGACTATGAAACGTTCGACCTTTAGATTATTTTCTCATTGTGAACGATTAATCAACTATCTCTGTCTTTTTTCAGTTTTTTTTGCTCGGTTTTTAAAATCATTTAAAAAAAAGAAAACAAAATCCAAACATCTTTTTGAATTCGCACTCTCTTGGATTTGGTATTTAAATGAGGAAAGAAATTATTTAGAAACTTTTGAATCAATATTTTTCTTGTTTTTTTTTATTTTTGCTTTAAGTGTTTTCACATGACTAAATTATTGATTGCTACTTTTTCTTCTGAAAAATTCTTACACTTAAAAATTGAAATACTTCCCCATCTAACCCTCTCCCTTGTAAATGTATCCTGATAAAACATTTTTAAATTCTTTGAATAGTTCTAACACACATGAAAATCCCTCATTTACCTCTACCTTCTTAAGGTGAATAAATGCCTAGTCGGAGTTGTATCCTGCAATAAGTGTTCAAAGAATTGAGAGAAATCATCCGTGATGGCCCGTTGGAAGGCTATATCAGAGGATTTTGCTTTGAATCCCGTAGATCAAAGACTAATCCTGTAAAAATTCGATGGAGAATATGCCATCCTAACAATTAATTATTGCAAGCTGGTAATACTGTCTATCGAGAATGTTGGAATATTGCTAAACATGATGAATTCAGTAAGAAATTTAAGGAATTTCTCAAATTATTGAAAATGGTCAAATCCACTCTCTTCGAGTTTTGGAAAACAGAAGACTTCGAGAATCTCATGAAGCGGAGTGAAGCTTTAGCACGTGAAAAGTAAAATATCACTATTGGGGCACATTTCCTCTTCAAGGCGTTTTGAAATATTACGAGATAAGACAAAGAATGAAAAAAGAGTATGTAACAATTGGTTTTCTGTTGTTTTTGAATCTATTCTTGTCTTGTATCATTCTTCAAATAAAAATGGTTTTTGTTGAACTGAAATAATTGAAATCAATTATTAATCTGGAAGAATTTATTTCTAGTTAACTTCGATATTTTCTATTTCTAGCCTTTGCCATCAAAATCAAATCTAACAAGGAGCTTAGTGATTTTCAAGAGATCAAAATCTTTCTCTTATGTAACTTCATATTTGGCTGATACACTTCATTACTCTTTTTTCTGTTGACTTAAATCTCATAGGAAAATATTCTTTGTGATTGCATTATTTTTTAAGAATTGATTCACTGGAGACAAGAAAATCTCAGTCCCTTGAATGTTTGTATTTTTCTTGTAAATCTTCTAGTTACATATATTGTTTAATTTACAAACCTCATTCTCTAGCAATTTCAACCACAATGATGATTTTTTTCTTTAAAATCCCTCATTTTTCTACTATTCCCATAATTTCATAACTGAAGAAGTTGTGACATGGTTTTCTCAATGAAATCTCATCAGCAAAGATAAATAATATGGATATCTTTTTTAATAAAATTATTGCTAAAATATTTTCTCTCTTCCTCTCTTCTTTTTCAGTTACCTCCACAGATTAATCAAAAAATCAAAAAATATCTTATCTTCAAGCATTTTTCACTATCATCTAAAATTGAACCATCAATTCTAGATAAAAATCATTTATTTGCATTAAAATCTAAAAAAAATCCTCCAAGCCCTTTGTTCATTCTCAAAAGCACTTAAGAAACTAATCTTATTTTTCTTTTATTTTTGACCTCTTTCAGCAAATCATACTCTTAATACAATACAACAAATATCAAGATCTTATCTCTAAGATACTTAATAATAATCTTTGCTATTTGTTAATCTTAAAGGTGATATTTCTGTAAGCTATGATCTTGGGGAATAAAGCGTTTAATTCAAAGAATTAATCACAAATTAGATCATATTAAAAAAGAATCATCCAAATCGTAGAGAATCGATATTCTGTGTACAATTAATCTCAAAATCTACCTTATTTTTTGTATTAATTATTGCCAACACACAGCTTACTACTTCAAAAAATAAGGCTTTTATCCATATGGGGGACCAAGCTGAATCAGTGAACCTCCTCGGGAAGGATCAAGTGAACACAATGAGTCAGTTCACAGGTAGTTTCCGCTCGACCTTGCATGAATACATTTACTTGCTCCTCAAAAGTGACGAATCACCTATGATCTTTTAGTTTCTCCTATCTGGCCTGCGTTTCTTTCAAATCTACTACTATGCCTTTCATCCAGTCGTAAAATCTCAAAAATAAGTACAAACATTCAATGAATAATCTCCCTCTCTTTTAACAACAGACTTTAAGCGTATGGGACAACTCTCACGCTGAAACAATTTCTGATATCCTTGGATACCCTGGGATAATTCATATCTATCGTGGAACAAATGACTCTGTCTTTTCTGCATTCTTCTACATTGCTATGTCTGTGACAATAGCATTTTTCTTTATCTTTACCTATTCGTTCATATAGATCTCTCGCTAGCGGACCATCAGCACATTGCTCGTGAATATACAGAAAATCTTCGCGAACTTCTTCTTGACTGTTCTTTTCATTCCATTTTTGGATGTGTTCGTCGCGATGCTGAATTGCCAAGGGAACAATACTTCCTCAGGGAAAGCTGCTCTGAGCATATACCCTCAGATCGAGTGCTGGAATGGGATGCATTACTTCTATTTTGCTGGATCGCTGTTTTCATTGATTTTGCTGAATATCTTCGTGTATATTTTTAGCGTTTTCTACTTCGACGGTATACAAAATGATCAAAAGGTAATTGGGAAAAATAACAACGGTTTTCTTTAATATTTTTCATTTTATTTTCGTGTGATTTGTACCTTCTCAGGTGAATAGCATGGAGAACTCTCGCCATGTGCTGGCTTAGTAAATCTACTCGGCAATCATAGTTGTTGCATTCAATTTCATGGGAGATTCTAAGTACATTGGGGTGCTGAACTCTTTATATTTCTTCGGTAGTATTTTTCTATTTTATATGGTTCATTATCGTCTACCATATAACAATCCAGTAGTCTAACGATATCAGTCTTTATTCTGTGTTGTTCACGTTTGGACGGCTATTCATTTAGCCTTAGCTGAGGTATGATAAAAAAACCAAAAAATATGTGTGATTAGCATTGCAAAATGAATTTCATTTGTTATCACCAGCTGACTGAGAAGAACGTATTTCAAGGGTTAATGTATGCATGGGCGATTGGGCTGCCATTCATAGTATCTGCAGTCTTTTGGGTGCCTCTCGAGAGAATTCACAAGGACTTTACAATGAATGTCAATTCCAATAAGTTCTCCTCACCTAAAGAAGTAATCAAGAATAATAATAATTCCTAATTTAGATTCCTAGAGCTATTTAACTAATTTGTGTAATCAAAAGGTGATCGAGCATTCAAATTATGTGTAGAAACTCATCAGGGAAAACATGCGAAAGACATCGACAGCACATTTGCTCAACGGCTACATTGAATTCCATAATAAAACATGCTTGAATCTAGCTTGTCCGCTGAAAAAAGTTAAGTTCTAAAGTGGCACACATAACAACAATAACATCACAAAGGGCTCTAAATTAACAGGAAAAGCTAAAGAAATCATGGATAATATTGCACTCAACAAGAACATGGCTACTGGCGGGTAGTAGCAGCAATAGCTGTAGAGATAATCATCTGATAAGCGGTATTAGTTCTGCTATGAAATGATCGCGAAGCTGTTTGAAGCAGCGATTTCAACATATCCATAGGATATATCTCTACGAATAGCCTATGCTGTTTTCTTAATGAGAATAATGAAGAGCAAGCATCGCGCAATGAACGAAATCCTAGAAGCAGAAAATCTCAAAGCAACAGTGGATGATCGCTTCACGTTGTATTTCATCAGGTTGGCAAATTCTTTTATCAAAAGTTATGCAAAAATAATCAGTTTCTGTAATTTCCATATTAACAGGAGATCTATCGAAACAGAAATCAGTGAGCTCGCTAAGGACTCGAACAACGGCGAATTCAGCGAGTAACGAAACCTCGAGGGGAAGATACAGCATTTTCGCAATGCGATGGAGCAAACTGTTACACTTCTCATGGAATTCTGGAGCTAATTCACTGACGACAAACCAGACTTGAATAAGCTGTATGATATCGGTTCCAAACTGTTTCCTGTTAAAATACTAGTAGATGAAATGTGGAAAAAGATCTCCAAGACAAAGGGAGAACAAATCCCGAAGCTGCTGAGGATCTACTCGAAATATCTCATCGATATTTTCAACGACAAACAGCAAGGCACAGAATTGTTGGAGAGAGCTGGAAAACTTGAAAATACATACCATAACAAGCGAGACTTCTCAGTGAACGACGTCTCGGACCTTCACGTCGATGGACAAGAAGACGGAATGGTGTTCATGACCATGGATGAAGTAAACCAAAATAAGATGAAATATTTCCTTCTTAGAGTTAATTTCTCCTTTCGTTTCTTCTCTAGGACCGGATGGGACAGATAATGACATTGAATCTATCTAGTTGCTGTCTGTTTGCATATGCCAAAACAGATTTATTGAATAAGAACGTAAATGTTCTCATGCCATCGATATTTGCGAAACATCATGATGAAATCCTCAAGAGATACACTGAAACGAGTGAATCTACCTTCATCAACAAAGACAAACTCGTCTATGGGAAAAACAAATCAGGCTACATCTTCCCATTAATCATCCAAATCAAGCCAATCTATCATGCTTTAAAAGATGGCATGGAATTCCTAGCTGTCTTTAGGAAAGAAAAAACCATGAAGAATATGGCGTATATTGTTGCATCAGCTGATCTTTAAATCAAAGAGATCTCATCATGTAAGACAACAACAAAAAACAACTTTGCTATGATTTTATTGTTTTCTAAATAACTAGCTTGCTTGAACATCTTGGGTCTGGATCACAAAACAATCTCAATGCAAGCTATCTATCTGACAGATATCATCGGTGACATCATGAACGAAAAAGAAGGATTCCTCACCAAAGCTGGGAAGATCAAGGAATATACCTTCCCTAGGATCATCGATGATCAGGTGTAATTCAGTCGTGGGAATCTCACTATCAAAATAAATGTATGGCTATCTGAGATCAACTTTAAAGTTAAACAAAACGCAGGGTATGTTATGAAAATCGAGTAGATTCAAGAGAAACAAAGCAAACATGGAAATATTTTGAACAATCCATTGAATATTACTTAGTAGTAGTTGCTGAATAGCATCAAAGCAGTCAGCAACACACAACAATAGCTGTCGGTGATCAAATAAGAAAAAGAGAGCAAAGACATTATTCCTGCTACATCGTTTTATTTTAAACTCGTGATTGATGAGAAAGATGCATCATATGAGGGAGAGTACTTTGAAGGGATAACTTAAGATAATCCGAATAATCTCAATGCGACGAATATTCACAATAATAACCTGAATGCGAGCAATTATGGTATTGGCAACCCTTTAGATTCTGATCCATTGTAAGATTCCCATGCGCAAAATGCTAACAATAATAGCATGTCATTGAATGGTTCTCACATGGTTTCAATAAAAAACCAAGCACTTTTTGAATCAGAAATCAATAAATTCAAAAACAGCACGAATAATCCACTAAATGACCCTTCCAGCGTTGCTCCTAAGATAGACTATGCACTCGGGTAGCCTTAGCTATTTGACACATATCTTTTCTTGAAATTTAATTTATATTGATTATTTTTGTACTTTTTTCCCTCAGCATTAAGACTGTTCGCTTGAAATTCAACATTATCTCTGAGATCGATCGGGATCAAAGTGACGAGGAACTAAGCGAATCAGGGGAAGACAGCTAAGCAAATCAAGGTAAGAAGGGTAAAAACAATAAGCGAAACAATAACAACAATGATGACGATCAGCAGGAATTCTATTCCTCCAATAAATCTAATCAAATGAAAGAACTCAATTAAGAACTTGCTTCCAACAATGAAAGTTCAGTTGTAACCATCCTCAAGCGCTTCTCAATCCTTGCAATAGCCTCTGTTCTAACTATCGCAATAGTTGATTTCGCTGTCAAAATCGTCAAAATGTCAGATTAACTCACCAGCATAAAATTCACATATCTCACAGCAAACCGCATCTCATACCTGAATCTCATGGTTTCATACATTCTCGAAATGGTCTTCTTAAAACAAGGTATCCGTACGCCGTAGTACACTACCGATCTCACCACTACTACCCCCACTTCAGCAACAGATTTAGCATACATGAAAACTAAACTCTAATCAGCTGTGAGTTCCTTCGAAGACTTGAACATCGTCATATCCACAGAGTCTACTCTTCCAACACTCTACTCCAACATCACCTTTGAGAGTAAAACTGGAGCCAAGGAGATCTACGAACTCAGTTATGCTTCTTAGTAGATCGTCAGCAAAGCACACAACATTCTCTAACTTGACCTCTCTGATTTCTCAATCTCCTAATCTGATGTGTTTTTTGTGGTCTACAATGGTTAAAATGGATTTTTCAAAGCTCTCAGTACTGGTTTCATAGATGCATTGGAGAACATTTCTTCTACTACCGAAGACATCACTACTATGTCAAATACATTCTTGATTCTATCCATCGTGCTTGTGGCCTTGTTCTGCATAGTTCTCACTCTTTTTCTCGGCAGAACTATCTTCGCTCGATAATTAATTCTCAGTGTGTTCTTGGATATCCCTGAAAAAACTGCTAAATATTTATATTTGAAATGTGAGAATTTTCTACAGCAACTCGGTTCCGGCGAAGAAGACGATGTTCACTCAGAAGTAGATATCTTCATCGATGAAAAGGATGTCTCCGATGAAGGCAAGGCGACACTCTTTGGAAAGTCCAGAAAGAAATTTAAAAACTCAGACACAGGGGGAGTCACTTTTCTGATCTAAATGCTTATTGTGGCGATCTTCATTGAATTCTACTTCATCCTTAACTACTTCTTTGGTGAGCAAAAAATAATATGCTGTTTTGGGGGCTTTTTTTTGACTCTTTTTTTGTGATAAAATTCACTAAAATAATTTTCTTTTTTTCCTCATAAATTCCAAGAAAAAAGCTCGAGATCAGTC
>Ga0302271_10000548_pt1 | contig 36790 bp, 17 predicted proteins | sample III_Bog_N1_1_FD_198767 | JGI IMG/M metagenome (GOLD analysis project Ga0302271, IMG submission 198767) | Peat permafrost microbial communities from Stordalen Mire near Abisko, Sweden - III_Bog_N1_1 | ecosystem: Environmental > Terrestrial > Soil > Wetlands > Peat | place: Sweden: Abisko... | reverse complement strand
AATCATTTTGACTCGAACTTCCTCCACTTCTTTAAACAAACTCAAATTTTGCGCCTCCTTTATCCCATTTCTAATCAAACACAAACATTTTTATCAACAAAAATCAATTATTATCTCCATTATTATCTTTACCTTTCTATCTTATTTCATCTAATCCCTTTACTATTCAATCTTCTTCGTCTATTCGTCTTTCTTCCTCTCCCTATCTTCATCTTTTTCTTTTTAAACCCTTGCATCTACTTCTTTTCTCTCACTTTCACTCCTCTACCTTTGCAGTTTATGTTCTTAAGCTTTTTATTTATCTTCTTCAGCTTTTTTCTAAATTTATTGTTTTTACTACTAAGATGATGATCTTGCACTGCTACTTCCAGATCTTGATCCACTTCCTTTATTATTGTTTCCATTATTCTACACAACCGGTTTCTTAATGTTAGGTTATGCAGATTATGGTGGTTTCCCAGCAGCTCCTTTCATCGGTTGCGGTTTAAAATTAGGATTACCATAAACACCTACACCTCCAGCTCCTTATTCTTCTCTCTTAATTCCAACTGGAGGTTTCTACAACGCTTACTACTGCTATTACAATAACTCATCTCTTTCTTTTAATTTTTTCAGCTATTCTTTTTCTTATTATTCCCTTTATCGTCTGATTCTATCTTCTTTTTCTCGGTTTAATTTTTCATGTGCTTCTTTTTCTTTTTGCATTCTCTCCTTTTCTAATTAAGCCATCTTCAGCTTCTCTTAATCTTTCTTTTTCTCATATTCTTACTGTTATAACTATTATTATGCTTTTTGTTATTGAATGATCTATTACTATTAAGCTATTTACGCAGAATTAGGATTTTTTTAATCTTAATTTCCTTATCTGTAATTATTTGCATATTGCATGATTGGATTTGCTTATTTCGCAGGAGCAACTGAAGAAGGTCCAATTTGAGCTTTTCCTTGAGGTTGCTGGATATTCGGCTATGAAGGAGATGGCTCTAATTTCTACCCTTATGCTTATTTTTTCATTTCATCAAGTATATTCTGTGGGCATGGAACTTCATTGTTAACTACTTTGATATCTGCAATATTTACTTTTGCATCAATTTTCTATTTCAAACAAGTCCACAAAATAATTTCAATAAATGCCTCAAGAATTCCCAAAATACATCAATATCAACTAGTAAAAATCCAATTTCTTTGTTACCTTATTATGAAGAATAGTATGGGAAAACTCAATTTATCTAATCGTCTCTGAAAGAAAATTTTTAACTCTTTCATTAATAATAGGTAGTTTCATAATATCATTAATCGATGGTCGTCTAATCGGATCAACTTAAAGTAGAATAGATATTAAATTCTTCATTTCTCTCGAAAAATGCGCTGGAATCGGGGAGAATTATCCTTTTACAATCTTGAGAGCAAGGAAATGTAGAGAATCTGCATTAAATGGTGGTTTTAGAGCACATAATTCATAAAGAATCACACCTAAAGACCAAATATCTGTTTTTTAAGAATACGGTTTGGATTCAATGATCTCAGGAGACAAATAATATGGTGTACCTACCATTGTTTTCGCTTTTTCTACTGTTTTACTTAACACTCTCGCTATGCCAAAATCACCTAACTTAACCTATTGAGATTTTGTTAAAAATATATTCTGTCCTTTCAAATCACGATGAATTATCTTCCTGTCATGAACGTGCTTAATTGCTAAGCATATCTAAGTGAACCAATCGAGAATCTACTTCTCTTAAAGATATTTTCCTTTCGCATCTTTTACAACTTTAGCGAGATCACCTCCTATGGATTTATTAACAAAAATAATCACACACACATACGCACAAAATGATGGATATTTATGCTTTTTCTATTCATACCATCAGCATACTCCATGATAATGCAGAGTTTCCCTTTCTTGGTAGTGTAGACCTCTTAGAATTTCACAATATTTGGATGATTCAATTATTGTAATATCTTAGCTTCTTTGTAGGTTTCTCTTTTTTCTTCTGGAGACATTGCTTTCATATCCATCTGCTTTTGCACTAGTAGCTAATGGGTCTACAGATCTTCGACTAAATATGCTTTACCAAAGGCACCTTCTCCAAGCAGCTTAATGCGTTTGTAAAGCTCGAATTCTGCTGCGAGTTGCTAAGGATTGCTTGGTTTGCTCATTTTCTGCTTAATTCTTGTTGTATGTTTTATTCCAATTTAAAAACTCCTTTCGTCCAGTTCAGCGAAAGGTTCTAGTCAACTTTTTCGATAATTTATTTTTCCTTCAAAAGCAATTTGCTTGGAAAAACAAGTGAAAATCAAGAAAGAAAATAGTAATGATCAATTGAGGTAATCCAAAAAAGGAGATTAAATTGAATGTCCAAAGCAACATAGAAAAGAAGAAAAAAACGGAATAATTATTAAAGAGTGTTTGAAGTGGTTTCATAAAAATAATTAATTCGTTGATAAGTGATCTTATTGCAATGAAGATATCAACTCAATAATGAAGAATTGAAAAAACAAATTACATTTTTGAAAAGAAAAAAAAAGCTATTCATTCGCGAGTATGCCCTTAACAAAAACATTTTGGAACTATGTGAAAGTTAGTAATAGAAAAAAATTAATCTCCTTATGTTGGACTGATAATATTACAAATAAATGATATTACTAAAGATATCAGAGAGCGAAAGAGCAAGGAGAAGAAAGATAGTATTTACGCAATAAATTTTAGAATTTATTAGTTGGGGGGTAACAACGAGAGGTAATGTTGAAAAAAATAATTAAAGAAAAAAGAAACAAAAAGAAAGAGAGAGAATAGAAAGTTCTTATATTGATTACTTCAAAAAATGGGTCCTAAGCGTAATAAAAACAACAAGAAAGATGGGCATAAGGAAGAGAATGCAGACACAGAGAATGCAGAACAGACAAACTAGAACGAAGAGAATCAAGAGGAACAAAAACAAGGTGAATACTAAGGCAGTGTTGAATTTGTAAATGCAGCTTAAATAAATCCTACTTTAGATCCACAAACTGATGCTCAACAAGAGTCAACACCTGAATAATCGGTTTAGTGGTAAGAGGATTAAGATAGGTTACGATAAGAGAAAGCAGCTCAAGAATAAAGAGAAGCTGAGCTGAGAGAAGTAGCATTTAGAAGAGAATAGGAAGAGAAGTAAGCAACTCAGAGAGCAGATCAAGAATTCAGGGAATAACAAGAAAGAGAGGCTGCTGCAAGAGTAGCTGATTAGTTGAAGTTAGAAGAAATATTAAGAGAAGCTAGATAACAAAGGGAAGCCTAAGAGAAGAAAGAAGCTGCGAGAGCAGATAGATTACAAAGGGAAGCTTAAGAGATAGAAGAAGCTGAGAAAGCTGAAAAATAATACCGTGAAGCTTAAGAAAGAGAACTAGCAGCAATGATAGCTCTGGAATAAAAAGAAGCAGCTGAAAAAGAAGCTAGGTTATAAAAACAAGCAGCTGAACGAGCAGAAAGAGAATAAAGAGAAGCAGCGGAGAGAGCAGAAAAAGAATAGAGAGAAGCAGATGAGAGGTAAATTCGATAGTAAAAAGAAGCAGAAGAGAAAGCAGCTCAAGAAGAAAGAAAAACTTATGAAAAAGAAGTAGCCGAGAAAGCAGCCAGAGAACAACTGGAAGCCTAAGAGAGAGCTAAATAGCAAATTGATGCTTTCAACAGTGTTGAGATCATCAATAAACCTGAAGCTGAATCAACGAAGGCTCAAGAGAATGATAATTCAACTCAAATCTCAAGGGTTTGTGTTCCCAATGAAGTTGAAATCCCTAAAATTGTTGTGAGCAAAGAAGAGTCGAAATAATAGAACGATGATGATAAAAACCACCTTCTTTCTACTGTGATAGAACATGATTCCCATCTTTCATCAGACATAAACTTAGGCTCTATCATAGATAACGACAAGCAGTTCAAAAACCAAAAGAAGAAAAACTAAAATGAAAACAGCGTAACACTAAAAAACTTAATATTCTTAACATTTATTTATTTAACGTTTCTTTTAGGGATTCAGTGTCTTCTAGAACTTGGTAATGTTAGGAATAGGAGTAGTTACTCTTGGAGGATATCTTCTCCTTAAAGCTTTCCGCAAGTGATTTCATTGAAAATGAAATTATTTTTGTTGGATTTGATCTTTTGAATCTTTGCATATATTAGTATGTTTTTCGAGCTAATTAACTCAACAATCAACGCACATACTCATACATTCTGACTCTTTCTCTTATTCAAATCAATTTCATTATTAAATTTAATTTATTGATTATTATTTGAATTACTTACATTAAATTGATTATTTATTTTAAATTTTGAGTTTATATCTTCTTCCTATTATTTAATGATTTCAAGATGGAAAAATAAAGTATTTATTTTTTATCTTTTTTTCTTTGGATTATTTCTTCCCTTAATTCATAATTATCCAGTTAAATAATTTGTAGGCGCATAAAGGCTCTTCCCATAAATAAAAAAGTATCTTTTGATACAATTCTTCTCTTTATCTTATCCAGCAAATAAGCTTTAGGGATATACAATTATTAAAAAGAAAGTAAATTTGATTAAATAAATATTTTTCAAGTAACAGAAAAAGGCACGAAAATGGCATCTAGAGATAGTCATTACTAGGATACTTTCAAGCGCATTGAATCTGAAGCTATGGGCTACAAGGACATTGCAATAATAATGTAGCGAGTAGGTGAAAGTGGATTCTTCGAAACGATTTATGAATGTATTCATAATATATTCTCAAATGAACATGACTTTACAATACGAAATCTAACTGAAATGCAAGCATAAAACAAATCAGAAGGTGTTCAATTGCAGCACATCTACTAGTTTAATGCATGCATTTTTAGAAATAACTTACAACTCATCTTGAAATTACTCTTAGATGATATTTCACTGAAATTCTAAAATACTCCCTTGAACTTTTTGAGTGCTCAATAGCAGCAGTAGCAACCATCAACGTCAATTCAATTGAGCCCTCTCTCAAATGCGACTCCCCGGCCACCTGTGTAAGTGTTTTTTTCTGAGTAAATGGAAAGATATTTTAGTTTTATTTTTGCGAACCTAAATTTCATATATTTCTTGTAATTTTTACTTTAAATTAATCTACATTCTGCGTTTTTGTTATTCTTCCAGAGAGCTCTAATCAAGTTAGGCTTTGAAGATGCAGTTAAATAGCAATAATACTAAAGGTAATCGTAATAGTAATAACAAAATAGAGTACCCACAAGATGAATCTACAAATTATTAATATATCTAATAATAAGAAGAACAAACGAATTATCCTTAATAAACTGATTTCTCACCTTAATTTGAAAGAAATATCAAGGATAACGTAATCTAAAGTGATTCAAGACCCTTGAATCATCCATCTGATTTAATAGATCCTTCAAAATCAAATGAAGAAAATAACTTGACAAAACCAAATAAAATATTAGGAAAAGCTATGGCTGTTACTAATCTTAACTAGAATCTAACCTACCTATCAGCTAACCATCCTGAAGTCTAATTATCTCTCAGTTAACTAGACACTATTGCTAAACTAAATGGACGTTCAAATTCTCAAGTTTCTTTGATTCCACCTACTCAAAATGAGCAACTCAAACAAATCAACTTCTCACAACATTTAACTTAAGCATCACCATCCATCACTGTCTACCCAGTAGCTCATGTGAAAACACAATCTTGCTCAGATTTTGATTCAGCAAAGAAAACAACTTAGTTAGATAGATTTAATGCTAAAATTCTTTCAAACTTTAAAAACAAAAACCAAAAATAAAATGATGTTAAATTAGGAAGTTTTAAGGATAATCGTATTACTACCAATCATATGCCTTAAGCTAACTAGTTAAATAAGTAAAATCAAGAAATCAATGCTTCCGATATCTCTGACAAATCTGACAAAGACAATAACTACTCCTCCAACAATGGCTAAAAGTAAATACAGCAATAAAGTGAACAATACAATAATCAAAATAATAACATTGATTACAGACCAAACACAGCCGCTAACAATCTTAGCTAAGCTGATAGCCTGCGAAATTCTGTAGGTCAAACTGATAGCCCATAAAGACAAAAAGGCTAAACATAACTCCGTTTTTATCAGCAAAGTTTAATCAACAATATCGGTGGTTATTCTCATAGTTCACCAGTCAGACCTATCTCTGGAGATCCTAATATGTCGCTGTAAAATCCCAGACGAAACTAATCCTCAGCCAATAGCAATAACATTCATAATAATAGCAGTTATTACAGCAATGGACATTAGATATCTTAAGGAGGTGTAAACTCTTCTGGATTTTCATTTACTTCTCCAGCAGGGGATGCTACTCATGAACATGGAAATCCGTTATCCTCCTCAATGGCTGTGTTGAGCAGCACAAGTAAAGTATATCTCCCTTACAGTGAGTTTTCGTACACGACAGGAGGGAAATTTTCCAGAAGTGAGCGGAAACTGCATGAGAAAACAGATAATCCAGGCGTTGGTGATTATGAGCAGTAGGATAAGTAAATTCATGTTTAAAGCTCGAAAACTGTATTTGGAAAGGAAGAAAAGAGAACTATCTTTTAGAAGAAAGCTGATTACAAAGCAACAATGTTTTATCCTTCGTATCACTTTGTGGCGAAAAGTGTGTCGAAACATTGATTGAATTATTTTTTTGTTGTTGGCATTTTTGTTTTATGATGATATTAAAAATAAAAAATTTATTAATTTTTAGAAATTAATTGAAATTATGTGCTAAAAACAAATGGAAAATAGAGCAAAAGATTTAGTACTAGATCACACTTAATTGTTTTAATATAAGAAATAGTCTTCCTAGAACCATTCGAGTTTTTAGATAGCACAAAATCAAGAGATTCTAAAAATAGACTGATAAAACAAGGGAAGAGTAGTAGAGTTTCTTAGTGAAGCCTCAAAAATTAGGAAATAAAGTGTAATTTGTTGACTTTTTTTCAAGAAAAAAAACAAAACAAACAAAAAAGTTTCTTCCCCCCCCTATCTTAAGCTTTTTTATTATCAAAAGCATAATCCTAAAACCCCCCGCAAAATCAAGCAGACAGCAATTTAGACAATTCAAAATCATTCATGGACATACCTTCCAAACAACAATAGCAGCAGTCCAATGCATCGAAACCAACAGGTAAACAATGTTTTGTTCGCTTGAAAATATCATAACACAAAACTCAAAATAGATCCAAAACAGTTTGATCAGTTTTTCGGCAAGAAAAAAAAAACGCCACAAGAAAACTCAGCTTGTCTCTTAGCATGCGTGATAAACTTCCTCAAAATGCCGGAGAATAAAGTAATGAAAATTAGAGGTTTGCACTTCATAGGATTTTCATAATTATACTGTTCTCAATAGGCAAGAGTGATTAAGCTCGAAAAGTACATTGGAAGATGCAAGATTATCGCATTAGCTGACGAAGATTAGCAATAATAGATTCTCATCTCTGATTGCTAATATTTACACGTTGCAATACACAACTTAATAATGAATGCAAATCTACTGGGTTTCGAAGCAAAAAAGGATACTTTTTCTATTTTACTATCGATTTTTAGAGCATCCAATAAATCAGTTCAGTATTTCTCTCTAAATGCTTAACCAATCGTTGGTTATCTATTAGCAAAGTAACATCTTTAAATCATATACACTTTAGAATGAAAGTTAGTTATTTGAAAAACCCCCATGATGTTTTTGAGAAAACAAAATTACTCATTTCGACAAGCTTGCAATGAAAAATACTCTAATAATTTTATGAAAGAAGATAAAACTCACTCATTGTTTATATGAGGTTATTACCTAGGGGGGCTTTTGCTGTAAATTAACTGTTTGAAATCTACACATATTTTATAAACTATTGGCACTCATAATCAGCTTAAACTATTCGCTCTCTTAACTATTCTAAATATCCTAGCTTTGAATCACCTGAAATGAGCTTCTTTGCAGGGAACGCTCTCCGAATTCTTCTCAAATAAGAAGTAAAAACAAAATTATTTTTTGATTTTTGTTGAAGAAATTTAATTAATTCGTTGCATAAGCAAAATTTCTTGAAAAAAAAATGCTTTTCATCAAAATTAATTTGATTTTAACTTTTGAATTTATCCTTCTCAGTTTCTTGGATAAATTCTGGACTTACATCTTCTTGAGACGATCATTCTCTTCAGTAAAAATACTGGCTTCGAAATAGCCTCAGAAGCAATCGAGACTTTTCATGTAAGAACTATCATTCCAAAAATACTGAACCAGCAGTAAATCTAAAAAAACTGTATTTTTCTTGTTTTTCAAGGTTATTTTCAAACAAAAGAAGCCAGCTTAAAAGGAAATACTAAGCAACTTTCTTCTGAATAATCATGCTTAAGTAAATAATTTTAACTCCAAAAATCAATAAAAAACCGAAGACTTTCCTTTGTATTAGATTGTAAAGTTATTTACCGAACTAGCAGAGAATAAGAATTATATCGCCAAAAGAGATACCCTACAAGTAACACAACAACAAGAAATAATAGCTCTTGAGTTTATTTAGATTATTTATTGTTCTTATTTAAAAAATAACTTAGATCTTGAATGTGATTCTCTCAGACCCTTCCAACAAACAGTTTACTCTACGTTTCATAAATGAAAAGGTAAACATATTAAACCAAGGAGTATTTATGAATAATAGGAAAATTAGACTTAAATTAGATTATTCCTTAAAATTTCTCATATCTATTTTTCTCCTAACCTTCAGGAAAACTTAAAACAAATCATGAATGAATTAACTTCCGATGACCAAGGAGGTTACAAAGATTCTGCTTTGTTTTTACTCGATTAGTTCCTATCAAATTATACCCTCATCGATAACTAAAAAGTCACTAGTATCATCGTTCGAAACAAAGTTTAATTGATTCAATGCATCAAGCAATGCATGCAAGAAAGCGACCAAAATTAAGAAAATGAAGAAGAAATCCAAGATCGAAAAGATTTCATGATACATACCCTCGAAGAATTATGAGAAGTCATAAAAAGAATTAAGATCAACTTTTCAAATGTATGCAGCTCCCCTAATTCATGCAAGTTTTCATAATATTTTTTTTTATTTTATGCAATTTAATTAGTTCCTTTTATGTACAATTGTTTTTTCATTTAAGCTTCGGTTAGCTTTCTATCAAAACCTCTTCACTATTAATGATAATGATGTATTCTCCCGAACTAGATTTAAATTGTTTAAAATGGCTTTTAATATAAAAAAAAACATAAAACCTACAATTTCCCTCGAAATCATCTTCTGATATTTGGGATGCTCGCACACTGTTGCTTGAAATTAGCAATTTTTTCTGCTTCGATATTTTTTTGATCTTGAAGGGCTGTTTTTCTAGCGTTTGCGAATGTCTACCCGAAAATATTCGCAGCTACAATTCTCTTATTCGTTCCGGTATACCCAGGAAGAGGGGTACCAATCTTAACTGTTTGGAAGAGCCAAACAAATTCAAAATAAAAAATTAATAAATAAAATAGAAATAAATTTTAGTTTTCAAATAATATTCTTATATATTGTTTTCTTTGTTATGTTACTTGTATCGGTTTGTGTATCGCCATAGAATTTGCTGACACTTTCATCAAAAGGTTGTGGTTAACCACTTTCGATAAGATCTTGTTTATGTTTTTCTTCTTTGAGATGCATTTAGGTATCCCAGAATTTGCTGTCTCTCATTTTGTCAGTCTTTTTAACCAAAAAAAAATGTCAGATAAAAATCTAACAAAAACCTTTTGTTCATTTACTAGTGTGTAGCTAAATTGATTAGGCGGCACACCAACAATCTCAGCAGCAGTGCGTTAGTGGACATCTTGTTAATTCACATAAATATCTTATGTCACACTTTTGTAACGTTGCTGAGCTGAGACATCTTATCCTGTGATTTAATCCCCTTTCGAGATAGAGTATGTGATCTTTCCATAGGTTTTTCCATAAATATTCTCAGATTTAATCGAAGGAACGTACCCTTCATATCCTATGTGATTTCAATTTTTGAGAAAAAAAGTAAAAATAAGACAAGATAAACAAGAAATGGATAAATACCTGGAATCTGATATCTTGCTTCTTGTTTTTGAATTGGAATAGGGTCATCTCGCTGGATGTGAGGAATATGACTATTGTTGGAATTTTGAAAAATAATAATATTATTAGAAGAAAAAAATGATGAAACAGTCAATAATATGATAGATATGATCTGTGAAAGATAAATGGGAAGAAAATGTATGTATTCTAAGCAGATTATTTGTTGGTAATGATGAAAGAAATACACCCCAAAGTTAGCTCAAGTTTATTACCCAGTGTAGCCAGGAACGATATAGGAGAGTCTAGTGCCTTCGAACATTTTATATTAAGAGTCTAATCGACAGGAAAAAGTCAGTGAGAAGTTTTATTTTTTTATTTCTTTTTTGGTTTTGATTTTTTCTTCCTTCCCACTTTTCATCAATAGCAACTAAATATTCTTTGGAAATCAAACATCACTGGATTTTGAAGCTGATCCATTCGTTTATCAGAACGGTTTTGATTTTTGGGAATTATTTCAAGTGCAAATAATTTCTTTTGGATGGATTATATAAAATAAAGGTAAATTGCTGGAAAAAAACAAAAACAAAGCAAATTAACCAAGGCATTTATGATATTATAATGATACAAACAAATATTTGATTTGAGGAGTGTAAATTAAAAACAAGAGAAAATATTGTGAAGAAATACAATTTGAAGGCAATAAAAGTACAACTTAACATAAAATGGCTTCTTTTTTTAATCAGAAAATTACATATTATTTCCCAAATTAAATTGTGAAATTTTATTTTTATTTCATGAAATTTTTCATTTTCAATAGTCATAGAAAATAAATTCTTATGTTGATTCTCTTCTTTATGCTTAAGATTTATCATTCCGCCAATTATCTTTCTTTGTTTTACTAAATGTCTGTATTTTTAAAAAACTTATATGATTAAGAGAGATCACCCAAGTGAATTGGGTGATTATTATGAGATTTAAGAAATCTAAGAACAGCAAGATATAGATATTCTTAAAAGTAACAGCTAAGAAGAATTGAAGATGTTAAACGATATTTGTTAGTTAGAATTCAAAAGAATTGATTTTACTGTTAGGGTAGTTGAATGAGTTTGAGTCTGTTATTTTTTGTGTAGAAAAGTGAGCTTTAGATGATTCGAAATCAAGGTTATTTATGCATTTGTAGCTCTTGAATAGTCAGTTATTAATATTCAACAACAACAAAGTAATACCGAAATAAACTGAGATTAGCTTAAGAAACTAAGTTGAAAATATTGAGGTGGATTTGATTTGATTCTTAGATATTCTTCAGAAGAAAATCAGAAGAAAATTTACATTGTAATGAGGAAATACTTTTTGCTTTGTATTTTATGAAATTTCAAGGAAGGCTGAAAATCTAGTTTCAAATGAGAAAAAAAAAACCTCTTTTTGTGAATGACAGGAAATATTTTATCTTTTCTAGTTGAAACTGCAAGTATTTTTCTATTCCTTTAATTTACTATCAACTCAACTCTCTATGGAGATTGTTCCCTTTTAGACACTACTTTAACCTGTTGATTCAGTTATTTAAAAAGCTATTTTGATTTTAGAATCCACTCTATTTGTTCCAGATTCTTCGAATTCAGATTTTTCTTAGACAGTTCCAACATGTTTTGATTAGGGACCTTTTTTCCTTTCTATTGTTGGACGATTCTTACTGCTTTCAAAGTTATCTTCTTCTTATTTTTTGGAATAGAAGCTAATCTAAGGATGTCTAGTTATCTTAGCTGTTATCTAATCGATTTATAGAGGGTTATTAATGTAATCAACATGGAGACCTGCTTTCTTTTGAAGATGACTATGCATTACAATTTCATTTGCTGGTTTCACTGGCTAAGGGAGCTAAGAAAACGAAGGAAACTATCCTGATTCTTGATTTGTAGATGTCTTCGGCTTAGTTCCGATCGAATTGTTATCCATGTGGCTTGATTTTCTAGAAGATTTGCTTGTTCCGCATCCTCCCATCAAATCAGGTATGGTTAGCCTATGATAGAGGTAGTTGTTTTTCAAAGGATAACTAAAATGTTCTTGCAGCTAAGCAAGTCTAATAGTCTCTCGAATAGTCTTTATCTGGCTTAATCTTGTTAAAGGTTATTTTGCAAAAAACTTTTCTTTATTTCTCGAACGATTATTATGTCTTTCAAGTGGTGTGTTCTCTCTTTTGAAGGTATTTACTCAATCTACTTCGAATGTATTAACAAGCTTTAGGTAATTTGATGTAACCCGGGATTTATTTTACTAGTTTCAATACATATTATCAAATACAACACACAAATCAGATCAATTAATTAACTTCCCCTGTTCAAGCGCACAAATCTTTTGATTCATTTTGGATTTTGGAGGAATAGGATCTTTCAACTTGATTACAATAAATCATATTTTGTTGAAACAAAACATAAATAAATCAAAGCTGACAATTTTAAAAAAATACCACTGAAAAAGTAGTAAAGTGGGGTGTTTTGAAGAAAACACTCAAATTGACTCGATACAATTCATTTTTATTCGAAATCATATTAATCTCCTTTCTTATCAAATTATCCTAGCAGTTTATAGAAGGAATATGAAAGTGGAGGGTAAAAACAGATATTTTAGCTAAAAAATAAATTAGGAAGATAGTTCTTGATTCAACTATTTTTTTGTCAAAATAAAGATGATTTTCAAAAAGAAAATACAGATTAAAGTAACTTAATTTATTATTTTTTTAATCTTTGCAAACACTCATATTATCTCTCTCTCTGACCTGGCAAAGCTCTCAATATCATCACTAGTTTGTTAATATCTGATGAGTGGTAGAATCTCTTTGTGGTTTAATAACCAAAAGGGGTTCATCAAGATACCTAGACAATCATTTTTTACTTACAAAACTCCTCGAATCTACTTAAACAAACATACCTCTACACTTCAATATGAAGAATACTTACAATTAATGAAATGAATTAAAAGAAAATAAAACAAGCAACTAGCTGTGTTATCTTCAGTCATTAAAAATGCTGAATAATTCTTTTTTTAATAATATTTTTACAGAATAATAAATATTTTAAATAATAATTGGAATTAACAAAACAATTTTTCCTTCAAAGATTGCTTGGGGGGGGGGGGGGATAATTCATCTTTAAGCTACGGGAAAAAAAGATTCAAAAAGAACAAAGAAATATATTCAGATAAGAAACAATAAAAACGAAAAATAACTATTGAGAAAATTAGGGAAAGTATGAGAATGAAAAAGTTTTACAAAAATATCGATAAATTTCATTAATGGGGAATATGAATGCAAAAATTAAATAATCTGATAAGATAAGAATATCAATTAAAAAGATAATCTTTGTAGGGTAATCAATCGTTGGGGAATAGGAAGGTAGTTAGTTATTATCTAAAAAAAATCAATTATTCCAAATCAGATAAGATCGTTGAAGGAAGAAAGAAAGAGAGAACTAAATTGAAGAATCAAGATAATAAATGGACAGCATTGCAGAAGGTAAAAAATGAAGCGAGTTTTTATGGGTTTAAGATTCTTATTTAAAAATGACTTTTTTTCTTTTATTAGCAAGAGGGAAACCAGTGTATTTCAATACCGTTTTGCAAGATTAGCCAATGAACCCTGAATTAATTAGAATTGAACCATATGGATAAACAACTAAGGATTGGATGAACTAACATAACTACCAACTCCACAAGATGAGACTGCAGAATATTAAAGTAGGAAATTGTGTGTGTGTTCTTCTATTGTTGTTTGCTGCAGTGATCAATTATTTTAAAAAAAAATTTCACAGCGAAAAGAAGGAACATCTACATTGATGCCTGAGACTTTACCTAGAAAAGGAAGCGAAGTAATAGGGATGAAAACTAGATTAATAGTCAACAGAAAGGCATTGCAACTAGCAGAAGGTAAAATAAGTTAATTTCGTTTTTACTTGATTCTTATTAACTTTCCGTCATCTTTATGAAGAGTAAAGAAGTAAGATCGAAAGGGAGAATGTCATATTACTCAATAAAATTAGCAAGATTATGATGCCCAAGAAATCCTGATGCCCTACTTTCTAGTCTAATCCATCCACCAAACAACAACAATAAATCAAATAACAACAAGCCTATCCAAATTAGCTTGTTTCACCTGCAAATAATCATATTCCCTTTTCAGATGGGAATTAATCGTTGCATGCAAAAAACAATTTCATGAATAATAGTAATAAAGGAAATAATGATCTTATGATGATAAATGCACCAAGAATCAATAATCTTGTGTACACTAGCAGCGATAATAATAATAATCCTGTAATTAGCAATAGCAATTCGATTGGGAATAATAATAAAAATAACAATAATTTAAGTGCAAATCTAACAAATAATAATAATAATGTTTCTAATATGATGTTAGGCAATTATTCAAACATTAGGAAAAATTCTGAAGGTAAGAGTCTCAATAAAGTAGTGCGATCTAGAACACTCTAGAAAATAGCATCAGAAAATTAAGATATTTTATATAGGATCTAAAGCAAACGATCAGAATATAGTGTTGTTAAGTTATTGAAAGCTAGTTAAGAATAAGAGAAATTCCTCGCAAATGTTTCGAGATTCAAAAGAAGTGTTTAAAATAATAATCTCCCAATTAGAGTCGAAAGTGCTAAACCTGCTGCTGTAAGAACTTCAGTGATTAGATTCATTTTATGGATTGATTTTGATAAATTTATTTTTTTACAACAAAAAAGAGAAATTCAGAGGAATATCGAGCGAGAAGTTACAGCAGACCTTAAAATAATAGCAATAGTTCTAGAACTAACTGGAATAAGACTAATCTAAGTTTAACGTAGGAGAAAGACTAACTTAGCTATCTAAACAACAACAACAGTTCAAGAAAGATCAATAACTTTGTTAAAAATACAAACAATTCTAGTGAAAATCCAAGAATGTTCAGAACATTTTAAAATACACATTTTTCAACATATGCTTAGAATTACATTTCTTCCATTAACAGAATGGCGAGGCAAGGTGGGTATTTCAGTGCTTAAGAATAATAACAGCAGTAGTTGGAATAGTAGCAATAGCAATAGTATTAAAATGAAAGAAATAGAGGATAATATGATCAAGAAGAAAAGGAACCAACTGAGAATGGATAATTACACGATAGAGAAAGTGATTTTAATGCTAGAGTGTAGCTTTTTAGAAAGCAGAAGAATATTGGTAAAAAACTATGTTGGATTGAAGTTTCATAAGGAGAAGCGTAAAACACTGTTTGATTATTTTGTTTTAACAAATTATTGATTTTGTCTAATTAATTGCTTTTTGTTTGTTTGTAATAGAGGCTATTATGTTGTAGTACTAACAGAGGCAGAGAAAAAGACATTTAGATTAGCGTTGAATGATGAGCAAGCTGAAACAGTGTTTGAACAAATTGACTTTGATTTTGATAGATTAGGCGAAATATTAGCGTTTTAAAATGGTAATATGGTGTTGAATTTACTGAAAGATACAGAAGATAGAGGAGGGAAATAAGGGAAAAGTAAAGATGAAGAATTTGTTAAAGTTGATGAAGTCTTACGGGAATATTCTTCGAAGAGTTAGTAAGGATCTAGAGAGAATAAAACTAGAGAGGAGAGTGGAGAGAATGAGAATGGTGAAGTAATAGCAGAAGAAGAGAATAATGAGTAAAGTTAAGAAAAAGAGGAAGGGAGTGATGACAAAGATGAAGATAAGGAGAATTACAGTGATGAGGGATATGAGTAGGACGAGAATGAATCAGAAATTGATGAAGAGGGGGTGATTAAATCTGAAGAAAACGAAAAGGGATACAATTCAGATTTAGATATCGCAGGTTAAGATGAGCATGCAAAGAATTTAACAGCTAAAATTGAGAGAACCGAAATGGAACGGGAAAAGAATGCTCGAGAACATAGAAAGAAAGAAGAAGAAAAGAGAAGATTAAGAGTTTAAGAATAAATGAAAAAGAAGGGAAATGATCTTGGAAAAGAAGAAAGGAGTGGAACAAAGGGTTAGAGAAATGAGAAGAAAGAAGAAAAGATGAGTGAAGGTAGTAAAAAAGAAGGAGAAAATGAAGAGTAAGATGTGTAAAATGAGGTAGAAAATGAATCATTGTAGTAAAATGAATACTTAGAAGGATAAGATAAATTGTAGAGTGAAGATTATAATGATGAACCTGATGGAGATAGTTAAGAAGAAGGTTAAGAAATTAGCAGTTAGGGATAAGGATAAAATGAAGAAGACGATGAAGAAAGATAATCAGAATAGAAAGAAGAAGAATAGTAATAAGGAAATTAGGAGGAGGAGGAAGAAGAAGAAGGGTATGAGAATTAGAGATAAAGTTTAGAAGGATAATAGGATCAGGATGATGATGAAGAAGATCAAGATGAGGAAGAGGAGCAAGATGGAGATGAAGAGGAGGAGAGTGAAGGATAATCTGAAGATAATTAAGAATCTTAAAATGACGAAGAAGAAAATAATGAATCAAACAAATAAAACACAGCAAATTATAACTAATCTGAGGATTAAGACGAAACAAACGCTGTTTAATTTTAGAGAAAAAGTGAATAGCTTACCTACGGGGAGGACTACAATGAAGATGATATTGATGGATTGGAATAAAGTGAACTCCGATCGAATTAGAAACAAAAATTACATTAGATCGATGAGAATCACGATGATGATGGAAGTATCAGTAGTCCACAGCAGATAAATTCATCACTTAATTTTTAATAAAAACTCAACAATGTATGAATTCTTCTCAATTCTGTTATAAAAAAGAATATTTTGTTTCTCTCAAGACAAAATTAGACTTTTTACCATGAGAAAATATAATAATTTGGTAAAAAAGTCATGAAATAATTTTTTTTATATGAAACTAGAAATAAACTACTAAATCGCGAAGAACACTCCATCCAACATTTTTACAATTTTAATAAATCCATGCAATTCAGTTGATCCATTGTGTCTTCTGGGATGTAAACTATTAAACTATGTTTTCAATTAAAGTAGAAGTTCTTAAAAAAAAGAGGTAGATTTTTAGTTGGAATCTTTAAGGTGGGGGGGATAGCTGTTGCTTGTTGAATAAATCAAGAAAGATTGATTTTCCATTTGAAAACAGAATAAACAAATAGAGAAGGTATGTAGAAGTTTTTCACTACCGCCTTCTCATGCTTCAGGAGAAGACACAATCTGGATCAAGAATGTAGTGAAAGAACCAATTCAAGAAGCAAAAAAACCTTTGAAAAATCAGTAAATAGGATTCAGGATACTCTTTCTATTTATTAACCTATTATTTGGTTTTTACCATTCACGCAGATAGAAATTCAATTTGGCAACATTACCTAGCTAACTGGTTTTACTCCATATCAAGATTCACTCACTAATCGCATTGGGTTCTCACGTTTGGAGGTGAGTTTAAGTGCTTGTATCATTTTTATCATTTAAAAGTGAATTAATACCATTTTTTATTAGATAATTTTAGAGATTATTATAACAATCTGGAAGAGTTTAAGACGAAATGGAACATTAATAGTGTTTATTCATGCCTTAATAAGCATAATAATCATTTCTTCAAACCATCCTTGGTCTTCTTAGTATTTCTCTTATTCACTGTAAGATTTTGTTCTGTTGTTTGTTAAAAGTCTTTTATGTGATCCTAAAATGATGTGTTTGATAAAGGGGAGACATTATGCTGCTGTACATGACACCTGTGTTCATTACAACTCTAACTTTTTCTCTTCGAGAGTTCAACTTAAGTCGATTACGGATATCGCATCTTTTAATTCAAGACTAGCAAACATGCAGTATATTTAAAACTTTTAAAAGAAGCATTTAGTCATCAAAACAGAACTCTAAAAAGTATCCAATTGAACGTATTCCTACTGGATTTTAAACTGGAAATGGCATAGTAAAACCACCTAAAAAGCCAGATTGCCTTCCAATTCCTAAAAATTCACCCTAAAAAGATCAGGATATGGAATTATCTGGATCTCTCATTGGATTCTACACCCCACCTGTTGGAAATGCAAACACTCCTTAAGTCTGTTCACTCAATCCATGTCCTCCCAATCCGAGTGAAACCAAAAATGAAATGAAAATGCAGTTATCTATTTAGCAAGGACTTCCACAATAAAATGAGCACTCTTCGTAGAAGATTTAAGGAAAAACAGTGAAACTCTTTGAAGATATATTTTGGGAATAAATCTAAGTGGGACATATTGTTTGGTTACAAAAAGGAGAAATCGTACCAGCTGACATGCTTCTACTCGATTCTCTCTAATCTTTATGCACTTTCGAAGAAACTACTGTAACTGGTTAAACTAGTTTTGTCAACAAACAACCTTCATAGCTTACATCAGGTAAAACGTTTTTAACTAACTCTACATGCATAGCAATACCTAAACTGCTCTTTTTTTTGTGTAGTTTCAGCCACTTCCAAATCGAAGACAAATGCATTTGAATATCGTAAATTGTTAAGTGGTAAAATCGAGTTCAACAGAAAAAACAAATCCAAGGAGTTTAATGGATTTATTAAAATGTCTAAAGATCCAAAAGGCGAAACACTTGGCTTTAATAATTTACTTTTCAGAGGAAGTCGTCTCGTCTCAAGTGATTGGGTGTTTGGATTAGTCCTGTATGTTGGAAAGGATTGCAAAGTGTATTAGCAGAATTACATGGAGGAAGAAAAAAATTAATCTTCTTCGTTCTTTGGTAAAAAAGCGAGGATGTTCTTCTTTCTAGCATATCTTCAGGTGATCATCAACGTATCCGTAAACCTATTGCAGTTTCAGCTACATTTCGATGTTAAAACAAATCCAATTTAAACATTTTTTTTAATTTTTTTTTTGCTTCACTAGATTTCTGTTTTTTTCGCTGTGATTCATCCATTCTAATTAACGTTGAATTCAAAAGTCGACATTTTTGGTCTTATAATGTCCTTCTTCTTGGAGTACCTGCATTTATTACCTTAACTGTTCTATGCTAGCAGTGACATTATCGAAATGATAAATGATTTACATCATAATAAAAAATATCATAAAAAAACTGAAATTCTCCCGGACGATTCGTATTAAATGTTGAGAAATGTCTCTATTGGTGACATTGCGTTGACTAAGTATGTCTTTCTTGACAAGACAGGGACTTTAACTGATGGAGAAAACCATGAAGTTGAAGCAATCATTGTGGATTCTAAAATCTATTCCGTAAACGAATAACAAATTGAATTTATTCTCAGAAATAAAACAACCAATCTAGCAAACAATAACTTCCTGAAAAGCTTAAGGGTGATATCTAGCCCATCCGATTCGATGTTCATCCCTGAAGAAAAAAAGGAAATGAGCTTTTGTCTACCTTCTTAGTCATTTTTATTTCTTCGTGATTAGAATTATAAACAAAACATTCTGAGTTTGTAGCTTTCCAAGTAGAATAACAATGTTTCGTTGTTGAATTCAAATATTCTGAATTTTCAAGATGAAATCAAGAGCAGTAGTAGTACCTCTCAGCATTCGCAGAAAAACTCCTATGCATAATAGCATAGTTAATTACTGTCATCGGGGTATTAAGCATACCCGCCATGCATCTTAGGAGCCAGTTAATAACTGAACTCATTGATTCAAAGTGAGTAATTTAGGGGCTTCCCTCCTTTAGATAACTTTTTACACAAATCTATGGAAAAAGTGAACAACAGCGGATCGGAAGAAATTGATGAAGAAGAATAGAGGGATTAGATTAATAATCCCTTAGATTCTCTCAAAATCAAATACTCCTCATAGATTTCTCCTGATCGCTCGTTTCTAACGACTTCTGGGTTTATCAAAGACTAAGTAAGTTTTGAGATTTAATCCAAGAAAATGCTTTAGTTTAAAATAGGAGTAAATATTTTTTGTTTTTGATTATCTACAGGAACGATCTGAATTCAGTAGGTTGACTAAGATATCAGACAGTAGCAAGTTATCTAGCAGAATTCATGGATAAGGAGAAAATATCTGTTTAGATGATGCAGCATTTATTAGTTCTCTCAATGATGAAGAGGACTCTTAGCACCATCAATCTCTTCTTGCTATGACAATGTGCAATCACGTCACAAGTCATTTTAACAGACACACAAATTAGATTCTGAATACATTCGATACCAAGGAAGCTGAAATTGTGTCTAATTTCGTTAAATCATTTGATTATTCTCTTAAATGCTCCTCCGTTTACAAAGGGTAGACTGATTCTCCGAACTATATCGTGAACATACAAGGACATCTTGTTTCTTATAAGATTCTAGCTATAAACGAGAGTTCATCAAATCGTCCCTTTTTCTCCATTTTGTTTAGGGATTCGAATAGTTCATCGCCTAACAGTGGCTCTATTCTATTCTCTAAAGCAGCTTTGCAAGTAATTCAATAGTGATAAGTTTGTCAACAAAAAAAGTAGTTTTAAAGAAAATGACAATGTTTTAAGCTAACTTTTGACAACTTTTGTTGTGCAGAACCTTGAAATACCCGAATAGATATATCTTAGGGATAAGGATGACAGGAAAAGATTAGAGAAATAAATCAAAATTCTTTAACAAAAAGGCATGCGACCAGTAATTTACTGCAAACGAGAGCTGAACGATGAATAAACAGACGAATATCTACGATCATATGGAAATCTCAAGAAAAATCTAGTTTAAGATACCCTAAAGCTTGAGAGTTTATACTCTGAGCTTGAGAAAGACATGCAAGTTGTTTGTGTGATAGGGATAGCAGAAAAACTTCGAAAAGGAGCATAATAGACTGTGAAATAAATGAGATTATCTGGGTTACATACATGGATGCTCACAGGTGATTCTTACATGCCTTCGCTCGCTGCAGCGTATCAAGCAAACATCATTGACACCGATTCTTAGATTTTTCATCTAGAAAGCAACAACTATGATTAGATCAAAGTCGCAATTCGAGAACAGCTGAATTTAGTTCTCAATGAGAGTAAATAGAATAAATTGATCCCATAGATACCTTAGGCGTATAAAAGCCATTTGTATTAAAAGTTCAATGAGTCTACGACTACTTCCAATACAAGATCTGTAATTATCATAAAGTGAAACAACTCCAATTTATTCACTTTTTTTCTTACTCTTTTGTAATTTTTCTGTTTATTTGCATGAATAAGCAGAACAAGAACGAAGAGTCTCATACTAAAAACAGTTAGTAGTAGCTTTATCAAACAACTAGCTAAGGCATGCAAAGTCCATTTAAGATTGGAAAAAGAACCACTCAAAGTGGTTTAATCCCAATAACATTGCCAAACTAAACCCGAAACAGATCTTAATCAGGGAATCTCAACCCAAAACCATTTATCTTCTCAATAGCTGTATCTTCAGAGGCTCTTGATGTCATTATCTCCGACAGCTACCTTCGAAACCATTTCATTTTTTTGTCATACTTTTGTGCATCGCTTCTAGGATATAATCTACAAGCGAGTTAAAAAGGATGGCTAGTTCACATAGTCAAACACAAATATCCTTAAAATCCCATATCTCTTGCTATTGGTGATGCCTACAATGATTTGGACGTAAAAAAATAAACTTCTCAACAAATAAATTATTTACTTTTAATTTTTTTCATAATAAATAAACGATTTTTCAACAAAAAAAGATGATGAAAACAGCTGACATGGCTATTTAAGTTCACAATTCCCGATTCAACGTCGAGTTCATCGGTGACATTATGGTACAAGAATTTGACAGCATCTCAAAACTCTTATTCTCTCATTCTCGGTATATGGCAGAAATCCAAGAAGAAATTCTTTTATACTCCTTCTACCGATCTTTCTTAGTAGGAAATATCCTCCTTCTCTTGAACATACGCTATAACATTTTCATTACCACTCTCTGGGATTCCCTACAGCTTCTCTTCTTCTACTTATTCTTTTATTCCATTAATATTGCTAGTTTCTTAGCCAAAAAATATTCCAAAAAACACAAACACACCTTTGATGCAGACCTTCTCCTACGCTAATTCGAGAAAAGCACCTAAATCTTTAAGAAAAAAAAGACAATCGTTTTCTTCTATAAAATCATCTGCCATTCATTATTCGAAGCTTTTATTATTGGCATTAGTATTGTCATTGGAATCAACTGTGATTTCAACGATTAAGGTGAAAATATCCCATTTCTCGGAGTTAGCAATTTATCCTTTCTGGTGATTGCCTTTTCTTCATCGTTTAAATTGATAATCGTCTCACATTAGAATATTAAGGAAGGCTTATTTACACTCTTTTTCAACTTCATAATAACAGCACTTTATCTTCCTCTTACAGAGATTTCTTAGGACTACCCAATTGCTTTCAGAGAGCTAATCAAATTATTTTCCTAATCTTCACTATTGACTGTATTTTTACTAATTCTCTTAGGGTTTCTGTTTCTTATCAACCTCTTTCTGGAGTATTGTCTTGCAATCCCATCTTTTTTCCCTGCTTCAATCATCAGAAATAGAGATAAATATATCAAACTAATTTGTAAGCAAAAAAAAGAATTGATGTTTCTTGTTTAATTTGAAGTTATTTATTTTTCCTTTTAGCTTAGCAAAATAGTACAGAATAGAATGATTACAAATAGAATAAATTGCTTTGGAAGAAGAAATCAGAGAATATCATTAACAGGCTCATCAGTATAGTATTTCATACTGGGAACCAAGACGAAATGGATGTTATTATCAAAAACAGTAAACTTTTCATTTCTCAAATCTTTTTTTCTATTATGATAAACTAATGTTATTTCCCCTTGCTTTCAGTGGTTTCAAATGAAGATCTAAACGAAAAGAACGTTGAATACCATAAACTATCTCTTCAGTTTAAAAATTCCGATATTGAAAAACAATACCAGCAAAATATAGTAAAAAATTGGTTAAATTTCAGTAAATATTCTTAAGTTGGTGTGCTAATCACCTTCGAAACAGCATAACTCATCATGTATGTAGCTCAAACTCGAACAAAACCACAGATCGGGTACCTTATCATGCAGACGCTAGGTATTCTACTTCTAAGCTTAGTAACTGCATTACTCTTTACCTCCAAAGGCGAGAAGAAGTTCTTTTAAATAAATGGAATCTTATTGTTTATTCGAGTTACAGCAATGATATTTACAGAAATAATTCTAAGCCAAGCAGACAATTCTCTAGAATCCTTTGCGTTTAGCTTATCGATGATCTTTTCGGTGATTTGTCGTCCAGACATTGCAATGATTGCATAGATTATTGAATCAGTGCTATTTATCTCAAAATATCTTCTGTCAAGTTCATTTGACTCGAATCTCGATAGATATTGCTCATTGTCAATTATTTTCTTAGAAATAGCATATACTCTCTTCTGTATCTAAACGAAGTATCACGTAAAAATAATGAAAATGTTTATAAAATGACCTACTTTTATTCTTATTTTATTGATTTTTCATTTTTAAACAGTATGAAATTGTCGAAAGACAGGATTACTTAAGTTAGAATAGACTGAACATTGAAAGTACTAAATTGAATAATATTCTAGCAATCTTGCTTCCTAAGTTCGTCAGAGATCGCATTTCAAACAGTAAAGAAGCTTATGAACGAATTTAGTTTAAAACATGAATTTTGATTGTTATTATTTTATTTTTTCAGATGGTGAAATTCAATTATCTGAGAATCAAGGCAACGTTGGAGTGCTATTCTGTGATATTTGTGATTTCGATAGGATTTTAGAATCAGAAAACGAACGCATAGTTGTTCTTCTCGATAATTTATTCAGAATGTTTGATGTATTGTGTTCCTAAAATGACTGTACAAAAATAGAAACTGTAGGCAAAACTTATGTTGCTGCATCTGGTTTAAGCTTAGAACTACCCAACGGAAAGAGAAAACTACATGGAAATAAATCTAATTCCGTTGAAAAATTGATAAATCTCGCTTTCGGAATGCAAGACTACGTCAAAAATGTCGCTTGGGGCAGACATGGTGATAAAATGAGAGTCAAAATAGGTATTCACTTTGGTAGAGTCATCGCTGGTGTTATTGGGTATCACAAGCCATAATTTTCATTAATTGGCGATACAATCAACACGACTAGCAGAGTTATGTCAACTGGAGAAGATAATAGATTAACAATTTCAGAATAAGCCAAATAATAAATCTAAACTTTCAATCTTCCATCTTATCGATTTAATATGAGAGAAATCGAAGCAAAAGGTAAAGGAACTCTAGTGACGTATCAAGTTTTCAAGAGTTCATAGAAATTTGGTAAAGGAACGAATAAAAAAACAGAAATGTTTAAATCTAATAAAATGAGACCAAACAACAGTGGGCTATTCAAATAGAAGTTCCAATCGAAAATCAGAAATCAAATTAGTTAACTATCCTAAGAAGAACATATCAAATCTAAGGATATTCTTTCACCTGAAAAATCTCATCATAATAGATCTTCGTTACCTTAAAAATTATCCTAAATTAAACATCCCTAACAACATTTGGTTGTTTTAGATCCTGTTTAGACACCACTTCGAGTAGCCATGGGAGGGATAAACAATATGAATATTACTCGACATCAAGTCAGAAAATCTACTTGTAAAATGGTTTATCAGCCAACCTAGCATGCTCCATCAAGTATTCATGAAGATATTAAAAATCAAGGAACATCTTTTCCACTGTAAAAACTAAAACCTATTTAAGATAAACAAAAGGCGTCAGATAGTGTAAGCAATCCTTGATTAGGGAGGAAGATGCAGGATTTCATAAATTCTTTGAGTATTTTAGATTTTCTTGCTGACTTACACTATTTTTTTTCTAAAAAAGGGAAACGAAAGCATCCTATCTTAGAATAATACCTTATTTAAAATCGAGCAAGCAATCAAAGAAGAGGTCCATGTAGAGTAACACTAGCAAAGCATAACTGTTGACGAAGTTGAGTTAGACTTTATAAATGAATTATTCGACTGCGTTGAAGAAGAAAGAGTAACAAAAATATGTTTAAATTTATTTTTACAAAAAAAGTTAATTTTTTATCCTTCTTTTTATTCTCCCCATTGATTTTCAAAGGAAGACAAAACCACATCTTGGGTGCGTTTAAGTTCTTCTTCATTTTATCTTAGTCTAGACGAAAGCAAACCTGAGACTCTTTAATTCTACGAAGATCTATTTCAATCTTCCAAGAAATCTATCTAATTCAAATTCTTAGCATTTATTCAATTTCTCATAGCTAAAACAATCATCGCATTCTTTGCTGACTCTTTTCTACAAGAATTCTACATCGTAAGCATCGTGAATCGTTGTATCTTTAGCCTATCCTTATGCATACTATACTGGAATCGAAACAAATTTTTGTTTTGCTCGCTAACAAAATTCAGGGTATGCTTAATGGTCTCAACTATTCTACTGATAATATCTTCAACTACAGAGACATTTTACATATCCCATAATAAACTAACTAGCACAGATACTAAGTAAATCTTGCAAGTTCAAACTGCTGAAGTATTGGTAACATTCGTGATTCTTACTTCTTTTCAGTGTTTTAAGTTCCTCACGAGCATTTTAATTTTTATTGCTCTCATCTGCTAATAACTATTTTTCTCGATTATTCTTGATTCGGATATAAAATTGCTATATTTCGCTATTTCTGTTGGAGCAACGTATCTAGCCCATTAGTATCTTCTTTTCCGCTTGTAAATCAAAGCGTTTAATACACTTCGAAATCTTTCTTCAAAAGCTAAAGAATAAAGCCATATTCTTTCGAATCTACTACCAAAACATGTAACAAAAATGACATAAATAAGGGATTTATTTCGTTTTTTATACAAAATAGGTGCTTGAGAAATTCCTTAACAACCCTGAGACGACTAGACTAGAGCTTGTGGATGCTTTTGAAGATGTGACTATTCTTTTTGCTGATATTGCTGGATTCACTAAGTACAGTTCACAGGTTGAACCTGAATAAGTTGTGAATATGCTGAAGAAATTGTTCTACGAATTCGATAAAGCTTGCTAAGAAAATGAAATTTTCAAACTCTACACGATAGGAGACTGCTATGTTGTGATAAGCTTCACGGATTCCAGAAAAAGAAATCCTTAAATTGAAGCGAAGAAAGTGGTTGATATGGCTTTTACAATGATCGAAATTATCAAAGATCTTAGAGCTTAAGCTAAATTTGAGCATCTAGATATGCGCATTGGAATTCATACTGTAAGGAACTATTAGAAACAGCACATCATTTCATTTATCAAGCTCAAGATTATTATTTTTGTGTTCATTTGTCTCGATTTTTTCCATTAGGGACGGATAATCGGTGGAGTGATCGGAACTGACATTGTTAGATATGACATCTACGGGAAAGATGTAGTCATTGCAAATAAAATGGAAAGCAGTGGTTAATAAGGTAGGATTCTTGTTAGTGATTCTACACGTAAACTCTTGGAACCTTTTGGGTTTTTCGAGTTTGTCGAGGAAAAAGAAGTATTCTGCAAATCGATTGATGTAACTGTGAGAGCATCGTTTATTGAATAAAAATTGCCAGAAGAAGAGGATTATCAGTAGTTCCTGAGAGGATCTAGTTTCCTATTCAATGCTGAAAGCTAACAAGAGCATGCTCAAGGTTCAAACTCCTCAGTGTAGCAGCAATCAGGTGATTAAGGTCAATTAGAATAAAGATAATAAAATTCAATTGAAATTTAAGATAAACAATAAATTCCTAGTTAATTGGAAGGGAAAATATCTACTGTCAACATGAATTCTTCTAAAATAATAATTTAAATCTTAAAAAGTACTCCAGAGATAACATAACTGAAAGAGACTGGGAACTATGAAAACTAATTGTAGCCTCTTGCATCGAAGGAGGAAGAGAACAATAATAATAATTGTTTAGATAACAACATAATATCAACATCCAGATAAGATAGAAGTGATGTTATTTCAGATATTTCATCAAATAATCTCTTAAGCAGAAATATTGAAGGGATAAATAACTCCTCGAGATTATAAGAAGACACTCAACACAATACCGTTATGCATGAGTTGAGATACCTTCAAACGGAGAGAAACTAAAGTGACAATTAAGTAGAAGGTTTATAAATGATCATACCTGTATTATCTTGAAAACTATTGAAAATCTAGTATTCAATCAAATAAAATTGTTCATAAAAATAAAAATAAAAGTTAAAAAAAAATTAGGAATGCGTAATTGAAAAAAACCTTTAAAATATTTTTGAATGAAGTTGGCTTGCCCTGTCAATCTCTTTTTTGTTTATTTTTTAGTCGTTTGATGATCTAAAAATGCAGCAAGAAGAAAATCAATATTAACTCATCAGAAGAGTTTATTGTTATTTGTTTTTTTGTTTTGTATTAATTTGAAATTCAAAAGGCATTCAATTTATTAACTTCTTATATTCCTGCAACCTTCTCAACAATAGCAATCTCCCAACAATGGAAGAAACTGAAAACAGCATCTAGGAATGCTCTGATCATAACAACAGCAACAATGAAATATCTCATTTCCAAGATTACCTGTACAATGGTACGTTCTCAAACTAATCTAAAAAAAGTGCTTCTGCTTAAGGCGCGGGAATCATGCGTTCTCGAATGGATGTTAGCAGTACAAGCCGTTTCGATGCGAATATATTGTAGAAGGAAATAAGGATCATCAATGGAGGGTCTAATTCAGATTAGTTTGATGAAGAAAGTGAAACAGATAATAGAAATCAAGGATTTCAAGGAGGAGTAGTTTAACCAAGCAGCAATGAAAGTAAAGGGACTGATTAGTAGTAGTAATAGCAATACAATAACTATGTTAGCATGGAGGATGAGATGTTACTGCCAGAACAATCTAATAATGGGAATGAAGAACGCAGACAAACATCGAATTTTGCAACAATGCAGAATGACTTTTGTGATGAGCGCTATTTCAATCCTCCTAAATCGTAAGAAACCAATACGGATAAGAGTTAACTAGGGTTAATTATGGCTAATTAGAAGGCATTTAAGACAATCGAGAGAGACGAATACTAAATATCCTCTAATGCAAGTAAAACTGACCAAGCAGTTATGAAAAAACTTTACGATAAATGCAAAAAGCTTACCGAAATCAACTAGATTCTCGAAGACAAAACAGAAAAACTCTACAAAGCCAACTAGAAAATGACTGAAAACTGCAATAAAACGCAAGAGGAGAATGCTAGTCTTAGACAACGCCTGCATAAGCTAACACTCGAACTCAATTCAGCTAAGGATCAACTTTTACTCAAGAATTATCCGAAAAGTGATCAGCAGTAGTATTCTGCTTCTACAATATGCCAAAAATGCAGCAGCGATAAACTATCCTTGAACCACGATAAATCCACTTCCAAATATCGTAATGAACAGTAAGATCCACCTGTTTATAAAATAACAAATGACACACTTACATTAATTTCCCTTTTTTTTTGTTGCATTTCCTCTTTTTGAAGACTCTACAAAATGGTGCTGATTTTAGAGCAAGAAAAGGCAGATTTGCAAGATAAAAACTTAGCTCTGCTGTAAAGGTAGATTTCATAGCGCTGTGAAAATTTAAATCAACAAGGACAATTTAGAACGAGAAGTAGAGCAGCTGCTGAACAATGCTAATTTGACAGCATCGAGTAAAGATGCAATAAGAGTCCATTTCGAGAAAGATAAAGAGCCATGACTAGTGATGGTATTATTCGAGTTGACTTCGATTACTTAACGAAAGAAGTTCCAGTAAAAGATAGTCTGAAAAATGATAGAAAGAGAACAATATCAAATTCCTCGATTGATGTGTCTGCGAGAAAAAACAAACCACCTTTAGAATTCAAATACAATGAATTATGCGATAAGTTTACTTCTGTGGTACAGGAGAATCAGTAGCTGAGAAAAATAAAATAAACTACATCGAATAGTTCATATGGAAGGAATAATGATTCGCCTGTGAGAAGTTATCGAGATAGTTCTTCTGCAGCTGCTGCTCACCATTCGATTCATGTTAATCAAATGTTTTCCAATGACAATAGCAAGCAAGATAGCAATACTCCTCTCAACAAAAGAAATTTCACCTACTTGAATCCCAGTAAAACATTGATTTTTGAAACTATCTTTTTCCATTTTTTAGGTTGAAATAAGTAAAATATTTTGGGTTTGCCTATTGTAATACTGAACAGGATACTTTGGAGACAATCAAGACCCTTTATGTTTGAGTCATCAATTCAATAGAGCAAATAAGGATAAAAACAAGAATACTATTGAGCAATTAATGCAAGGAGAAAGCAATCTCTGTTCTGGTGTCCGAAGAGAAGATTATTCGTTTCTACCATAGAAATACATGAATCTAGTAACCAAGAAAAAGAAATCAAAAGGTAATAAAGAAGACAATCAGAAAAAGAAAGAAACTAATCATCAGAATAGCCATGTTGCATAGATGAAGGAAAATACATATCAGAACAAGGACAATGGTAGAGAATGTCTAGCTTGTTCAAAAGAGTAGAAAGATATTTCAAAGGAAAAAACAAATTCAAACACCAGGTAATCATCTGCAAATAATACTAAGAATATCTCAGCTTCTGTGAAGTAGTCATCTACTGCGAATACAGGGAAATACTCATGTAAAATAAAGAAATAAACTGTCTCAAAAGAATAAAAATAAGGGTCGAAATGCACAATTTAAGAAAAGGAAGAAAATAAACTCATCAAGTAACATAGTGGGATTTAAAGCATTCCTACAAGCATAAAGGCAAGAAAGACGCAGCTTTTTTCTCATCTTAGAGTATGATGAGTCTTAGTGTGTGCTTTTTTTGTTATCTTATTATTAAAAAAAGTAAAAATATTTTCTAAAAATGCATAGAAAAATATGAATTTGTTTAAAAATAAATAATGACAAAAAGATTTAAAGTATTTTCTCACAATAAATTAATAATAGAAATAGAACCAAACCCAAATGAATAAAAGTGGTTTGTCTTTTGGATATTTTTGTTGTAAGCAATCTTAGTGAGTTATTCACAAGAGGGAAGTAGAAGCAAAGAGAAATACATATATCCACTGTGGAATGAAATAAAGCTTAATTTATCTTTGGAACAAATTTCTTTTTGCTTATTAATTAATAGAACTTGTCGGACAATATTTATGGAAGGGAAATCTTAGAAGATGAAAGCACTACTCGGGAAGCGTAAAGTGCCTGCTAAAGTTGATCGATAAGCACCTAAGCCTGTATGGATTATTGTTGAAACTCTTTGAAATATGTAAAATAGAAATACTTCGTTTAAAAAGTATAAAAAGGGTAAACCAACAAATGGTAGCAAAGAGAACACAAGAAACAATAGAAATGGACAATCTGATCCTGCAAAAGGCAAAAACAAAAAAGACAATCAGCCATAAGAGGAGAATAAGAAAAAACGATATAACCCAAAAGAAGATGAAATAGACTCAGATGAAATAGATTCAGCTTCTGAAGGGGAAGCAGGTGAAGTTGATGAACTTAATCAGCTTGATGAAGGTAATATTTCATAAATGGTTATTACAAAATGAATAACCCTCAAATGAAATATCAGAAAGTGTCGCTCTTTTATCTAATAATATTTTGATCTCTGTGGCTGCATAGAAAGTGAAGAAAGAAAGCGAGTGAGATTGGCACAGTAGATCTTGAGACAGACGAAAATTCAAATTGAAGGTCAAGAAAGCGATTCATTTGATGATGGAGAAGATAACAACGAAAAAGATGAGAAGGATAATTTCAAGGGTGTGATTCATGCTGAGAATAAGCACGCAAATGCTATCACCAAGGCGCTTCAGAATGAAATACTCAAAAAGAGATAACTCATTTATACACTCTTTGCTGAGAAAGTATTGAAAAAAGAATTATTTTTGGTTTTTTGTTGGCAAAACTAATACACTTTTTTCAAAAAATCTTAAGGTTAATAAAGAATGGAGTAAAAACACTCCTTCTGATTTGTTGGCAAAATCTTTAGTCCTCAAAGGGCACACTCGTTGCATTACAGCTCTCGAATTCACACCTGATGGCAAGTATTTATTCTCTGCTTCCAAGGATGCATCGATTATCCGCTGGGATATCTTCAATACAGATCCGAAACTCAAAAAGGTGTTCTTAGTCAGAGAACGCACTCCTGATGCACACAAAGATGAAGTAATTTTAGAAACAAATTCTCCTAATAAAAAAAATGAAAAATTCTTTTTATAAAGTTATAAATTTTTCTTGGTTTGTTTTCTTCAAAACTAATAGATACTTGGAATGAGCATCAACCATCTTTCAAACTATCTTGTAACTTGCAGTAAAGACAAGACGATCAAGCTCTGGGATATTAAAAAGATGCAACTTGTATAGACATTCGCTGGACATAAATCAGCCGTGCAAGGGATTAAATTCGGAATTAACTCGAATACATTCTGCTCAGTTTCAGCGGATAGAACGTTTAAGATGTGGGATGCTACTGAAAAGGCTTTCATTGATACTTTGTAAGATACAATAATATTTAATTCACATAAAAAATATTTTTTGTTATCTCATACTGACTAATATTGATTTTTAGTTTCGGACATAAATCTGAATCAACATCCATCGATGCAGTGAACGGAGATACATTTGTGTCTTCTGGATTCGATCGTCAAGTTATTCTATGGAAGGTAAAACAAAGAATAATCTTTTGAGAAGAGAATTTAAAAAAGAGTTTGATAATTTAACAAAATTAAGAGAGAGAAATGAGATATTATTAGATTAATTGTTGGGTTTGAAATCATTTCGTAATCCATTTGTTTGTTTTGAATTACTTAAAATCAAAGACAGGACATTAATCTTAGTTGATTTACAGTGGACATGATTATTCCATTGATGTGGTAAAAGCAGTTGATGGCGATCATTTTCTGACTGGTTCCTAAGACGGATCGATTGCTCTATGGTCTTCAAAAAAGAAGAAGCCCATTTTTGTTCTTAAAAATGCACATTCTGGATAATGGATCACAGCTTTAGTAAAAAAATAATCATATTCTTCATTGGTTATCATCCTCTTTTTTGTACTATTCAGGGCCATTTGTTTAATACTGATTTGTTTTTCTCTGGATCCTCCGATGGGTTTATCCATGCATATTAAATAAACCTTCAACAACATAATTTCACCAAGATCTTCTCGATACCTTCTGTAAGAGTTGCTTAATCTTTAAAAGAGCCCAAAAACTCTGTATCTTTTTAATGGTTTTATTCTAACTTTTTATTATGTATTTTCCTAGAACGGCGTTATCAATGACATTCAGTTATCCTTAGATTGCTCACTTTTAACATGTAAACAAAATGATTTTTTAGGCAAACAAAACTATTTAAAAGTTAAACTTATTTTTTGGTCAAATTAACTCTTTTCTGTATTTGTTTCTTCTAGACAGCGAGTGCGAAGAACATAGACTTGGAAGATGGGTTGTCGACAATAAAGCTAAAAATGTCATAAAATGTGTGAAATTACTGTGAATTCGAAAAGAATTTAAATATGAATCAAGCAAAGATCTCAGCTTGTCTCTTAGTTTCAACATAAGAATCATTTGAATAATTGTAGATTTTTATCTTAAAATCTGTTGTGTGTTTATTCTTAACAAATTTTTATGTGGCTAAAGCATCTATCTGATCAAGGGAGGTTCTATGAAATAATAAGTATTTATATTCTTTAGCATTTGGGGGAGGGGAGGTGGTTGGAAAACGGCATGTTTCACAAGAGTTGCCGTCATGAATTTATGTTGCTCTTCCAAAAAGACCTTGGTAATGAGATTTATATTTTATGCTAACTAAGTAATTGTGTCTGCTAATTTGCAGATTATGATTCATGCTTTTAAGGCATAGTAATTATTAATAAATTAGACAGAAAAAAAATATAAAATTCCTTGGGATCATTTTCTGCTTGCGAATTCTTTTAAACAGAACATTCCTTATAAATTTCTACTATTTTTAGATTTTATCATTATTTTTCTTGCTGACCTAATGAATTTTACACTGATACCTCTTTCCCAAATAGCTTTAGATTGCAAGATCAAAAGTAATTTTCATCTCAAGGATCTTGAAAAAAAAATTAAAAAATCTACAAAAATTGTAGTTTGCAATTCTCTTACTTCTACGAATATTCAAGTGCCTATGTCAGCTGCCATATATCTCAACATTTATGACACTACTTTTCTCAATAACTTCCTTGACTGCTTTAACCTTGGTGCATATCACACTGGACTTCAAATTGACAATACCGAGTACATGTTTGGAGCACATGAAGAGTATGAAACAGGTGTTTTCACTTGCAAACCCAAATCAAATAGATTTAAATTACGCAGAACAGTCTTCATGGGTAATTGCACAATCGACGAAGAAGCAATATCAGAAGTAATCAGTGAATTAATGATAGATTATATTGGCAAATCATATGATATTTTCAAGCGGAATTGCAACCATTTCACAAACGAACTCTGCCTGAAATTACTGAATAAGCCTATCCCATAATTTGTTTTCTATCTTTCAAATTGTCTCGCCTGCACTCGATGCATTGTCTCAAAGAAATTCATCAAAGGAGGATTTGATAAAGATCATGTAAAGATGCATAAAGACAGTATATTTCTTGGGAAAAAAAGAATCACAAGTCGTCATAATACTCAATGCACAACTGTTAATTGCAGCAATAATAATGGAGAGGATCATAAGTAATAAGATAAACAAGACATTGAAATGGGCTTGATGAACAGCCACAAAGATCTCAATTATTCCTCGTGAACAAATAAGTATTCACTCTATTTTAACGAGCTCGATAGGAAGAATAGCAAATCCAAGCTTTTACTTCTCCAAATTGAATCATGAGTTCCTTTGTATTTAATTTTAAAAAAATACTATTATTTATATTATCCTTTGGGTTTTTCTACAAATAATATCTCCCTTCTACACCTACTTCTACTACTATTTCTCTTCAGCAAAAAATAAACAGAATTTTTGAATGCAAATAAGTGCTAATTTTCTTAAATTTGAATCAAACAAAAGAGACAAGTAAAAGACAGAGGATGTGTAGATAGAACTGTATGCAATAGAATGCTAAACAAATTAGCTTTCACATATGCAATTTGTCTTTTATAGAACCAATGATTTTAAATATTTAAAAAATCATTAAATCAATTAATTTGCTTGTGTATTTTAAGATTGATTTCTCTTATCTTGGATAGTCTCAATAATTGCTTTTACGGTTCAGATTGGTGAGTCAGTTTTATCAATCAATCAATATGGTGGTTACAGCTCAATAGCAACAACAAACAAAAAAGGAACTTTAATTACTTTAAAACTAGAAGAATTTAAGATATGCTAATGCTTATCTGAGGAAATTGTAGAAGAAGAATATTTAAGAATTATTTTGATATGAAATAGTAAGAAAGTATATTGTTTAAAAGGGAAAATGAGTTAGCATAATCAAAATTCATCTGGAGCATGGAATACAAGATGATTTAAACTACTTTTCAAGAACAACAAAACCAAATCTATCATGCGTTCTCCTTTTTTTTAGAAATTTACTTATTTAATCTTTAAAGAAGTTTTAATTGGGGAAAGAATCATTATGCATGAGCAATTAAAAGCATGTTTGCTTGTAGAAATTGCATAGAATTTATGATTTCTTCAAGAATATTAAAAAATATCTAAAAAAGGCAAATAACCTACTTAACAAATGAGCAACCCTAATGTAGGCACTTGCCAAGTTGATTTAAGCGTCGGTGATATGAAACCTGAAGAAGCTACAATCAGATTAGAAGGCAGTTTTAAAGTAGACAAACCATTAGGGGAATCATTAAGTGCCTCAATTGGAGAATCAATGGGTGAAAATAAAGAATGGATCAAAAACAAAGTGATAATGTAGCTGAGTGTAGATGAAAACTCAGGAAACAGAGCACTAGAGGAATTGAGAGAATTCCTAAGATTGCAGATAGTGAACCACAAGAAATCACTTTTTTAGCTGCTGAAAGTTGATAATATCAAAGTGGCACTTACATCACCAACACAAATAACTCTAGTAGCAGAATTCGTAGATGATATTCATCTAATCATTGCTGATGTAAGGAGGCTATTCTTTAACCCAATAGCAATCGATACCCATAGTACTACTCAGAATAGTGAAGCTTCTACACTCCCTAACTCTTCTCTGTACTTCTCTCTTTTTCTCAAAGGAAAAGATAATCTTTTCGATTCAAATAATAGCAGCAATAGCTTTTTATTCCTTGCTGTTTTGCTCTCCCTTTAGATCCATTCAGATAGTCCAGCTTTTTGGCCAAGATTCTTTGACGTACTTGGTGTATACGACATGAATTTTTTAAAAATGATTTTTTACAAGATGAAGTAGTTTAAATTGAACTTAAACTTTGATTCTTTTGAGAAAATTCCAAATAAAAACGAGTTCCTAAGTTGGCTATTTAGTCTTCAAAATGCAAGATATTCGCCTGAAGAAATATAACTCCTCAAAGTTATCACCAAAGAAGTTATTCCTAAAGTTCGTATTCTATCAATATTCAGTGACTCCAGTGTCATTTTAGACTTGACTGCTGATGTCGTAGGCATATTCGAAAGCATTCAAAAGTATGATCAAGGAGCATTATGAAATGAAATCAAAAATACAGAGAATTGACTGATAAGAAACATAATAAATCAGAGAAAATATTATATAAATAGTTGTTTATTAGTGTTTTTATGATTTTTGTATTTAATTGAGTTTAGTTTGACAAATTAATTTACATATTTATATTAATGAAGATTTAATTTGTTGCATATCAGACGCTTATTTCTTATTCTTTTGATGAAAATTAATTCCTTTTTGAAGCGAAAGTATTTAAATCCATCTTTTTATTCAATAAATATAATTAATAAATTTGAAAATAACATTGACTTTTATCAGTTTCATCTAACAAAAATGAGCACTTAATCTATGTTCTTAAAACAACTAAAAATGTCTTTTAAACCCAAAAGTGAAAGAATCACAGGAAATAAATGGTTTAGAATCTTTAATTTACTTATTTTTAATCCACAGATTATGTGTCTAATGTTCATACTAAAAAGAGTTTAAAGTAGATGTTTAATGCTGGGGAGAAGAAAGAGCATGATATTGTCATTCAGCCAAAACATAATCTTTAGAAGCTAAATTTAATATATATTTCCTAAAACTAGAGATTTCGATATTTTCAGAAGCATTGATGGGTAAAGATTGGAAAAAAGCAAACGAGTAGAGCAAACTTGAGTCAGAAAGTGTAGCATATGCAGCTCCATCATAGGATGATCAATAGCGCACCAAGAAGAAGAAAGGTGGTGGATTCGAATCCATGAATCTTATCTACCCTGTGTACAAGGCGATCAAAAATAGAGGATTCAATATGCCTACACCCATTCAGAGAAAGGCTATTCCACTTATTTTAGAAGGTAGAGATGTCGTAGCTTGTTCTCGTACAGGTTCAGGAAAAACAGCTGCGTTCGTGATTCCCTTGGTGAATAAGCTAAAAGCCCATGCTAGGATTGTTGGGCATAGAGCTTTGATTGTATTGCCGACTAGAGAGTTGGCTTTGCAGATTGCTACAGTGCTGAAAACGTTCATTAAAAATACAGATCTCACATATTCATTGCTTGTCGGTGGACATGGACTTGAAGGATAGTTTGAAAGTCTTGCATCGAATCCGGATATTCTCATTGCAACACCAGGAAGACTCAGCTAATTACTTGTAAGGATATTGCCAAATGAATTTAGGATAAATTTGAGAATTCATAGAACAAAAATA
>Ga0302271_10000546_pt1 | contig 36947 bp, 24 predicted proteins | sample III_Bog_N1_1_FD_198767 | JGI IMG/M metagenome (GOLD analysis project Ga0302271, IMG submission 198767) | Peat permafrost microbial communities from Stordalen Mire near Abisko, Sweden - III_Bog_N1_1 | ecosystem: Environmental > Terrestrial > Soil > Wetlands > Peat | place: Sweden: Abisko... | reverse complement strand
TCTAGAAAGATCAAATCACACAAAAATTTTAAAAAAATTCGAAAAATTTGTTAACAAACAAAAAAAAGAGTTGTTGAGTTAGATATGCCTAATTAAATGAAATTTATCTTTTTTAAATTTTTTCAGAATGATCATCTGCTGGGTGGGGGAGATGTATGAGCCTATTTGTTTTATAAGAAGAAAAACAAAAATAATAGTAAGTTAGTTTCTTCCTTGGAGTAATAGCATTGTCAATCTGTCAAACATTGTTCATTTGTGAGAAGAATATGCGGTAACGAATCAAAATGGATTCCTCCAAAAACGCATTGCGGTTACTAAACAACTCTGCTGATCAACATAGCCAACAACGTAAGCGAAATAGTTCTTCAGCTGTTGCATCTCAAAACAAGGATTCTGAGGAAATCAATGAGATAGATACAAGCAGCGAGCTTGAAGATGAAGTCACAAGTAGCGAAGAAAACACTAGCTCCGGTTAGAATGAAAATGAATATTCTGTAGAAGCAATACGATCTCATCGAGGAATCGGCGTGAATCGGGAATATTTCATAAAATGGGAGAATTACCCTGAAAATCAAAATACATGGGAACCATTAGCACATTTGCAGAACATTAAGAACATGGTTAGAGAATATGAAGGTAAGATTAGAGCATCATCATAACAGTAGTAGTAGTCGACAAAATCAACTGCTCATAAGTTAATTTCCAGCGACGAAGAAGAAGATGATTCCAGAGATGTGTCGTTAATACATTTGCGAAAGAAACCTGCAGCGAAAACAGTCAGTACCGATTAAAAGAAGCTCCTCACGCAGACATCAATTACTTCCTCAGCTAAAAGCAAGAAAAGCAACGGTATACTCAAGAATCTTAGAAGCAACTCACAAGAAGAAGATATCACCAAGATAAACAGACATAATGCGAAGAAAGCGGAGTTGAAGATCTCAGGTATCAAACAATCATTAGCTCAATAGAAGAATAGTCTCCTTGCAGCTATATTGAATAGAGATATCTCGAAAAGTAAAGAAACCAGTCTTGGAGTATAACATATCATAGAATCCATTGCGAATAGTAACAATAATACCAGCAATATTACTACACCTGGCAAAAGATCGTTTTCGTAGATAAATAATGGTAATCCATAGGGAATAGAGCATCCTCCAGTGAAGAAGAATAAACTCAATATCATAGAGTTTTCGTTACCTGCATAATCGACAACGACGACTACTGCAGCACCTGCATAATCAGTGATTACAAACAAAAGTTATCTAAAATAGCAGCACTAACAATAGAAGCATTTATTAGGTTTAAAGTTATAGCCCATCGTGAAGAATCCACCCAATGTAGTACTTGGTAGCATAATCAGTCCTATTCCAACAGCTTAGATCATCCCAATCATATAAAATATCAATAGCACCCCTAAACCTAGCAGTAGTAGTAATGATATGAGAATGAATATTCTGAATCGGTTAACTAATGATCCAAATAAAGAAGCACTTGGGAGCAGTAGTAGTAGTAGTAGTACATCACTCACACCACCTACAACATCTACAATCATTAGCACATAAAATAATATCATAATAGCAGATATCCCAGATACCATCATGTCAGACTCTCTATCTCTTGTGACTGCTGTGCGTAGTAGCCCTGCAGTGAATAAAGATATTGTTCAACCTAATCCACAAGGTTTTTATAATATTCTCATGAAAAAACCACTTGGAAACACTCTACCTTCCAATAACATCATGAGTCTAATCGCAGCGAATAAACAATAACAATAACAACAGCAATAGACTTCGAATAAGCTTGAACGAATGTTAGCTTCAGATCCTAGTACATTCTTCGAAGCGCATGAAGACAGCGATTGTGAAGACCCAACTAGTGAGACATACATGCTCAAGCGATAGAACAAGGAATTACTTAAGATCTTAGAAGCTGAATCAGAGAAATTCAAACGATAGTTCACTCTCAGCGGGAACAACGATGAAGACGACGAAGAAGACGAAGAAGAAGAGAATAGTCGAAGTAAAGAAGCCAACAAGGATAAGATATTCGATTTAGAGAAGGATCTTGTGCAGTTTAAAGGAGAGGCAATTTACACAATTAAAGATAGCAAATCATTGATTAAGGAAGTGATACTCAGGGAACTGAATTAAGAAATATTCAAGAAGAGTTAGCTAGCAACGGATTTGATATCGAGATAGTAGACGCAGAAGAATTATTGCTAGATTTCGTATTTCTTTCCGTTTTAGTTTAGAAATAAGGATGTAAGTTAGGAGGAGGAGAATGAAAAGGAGTAAATAAGTAAGGATAGCAATAATCAGGGAAATGATGAGAACAAGAAGGTGTTGGAGGAACATGGAATTAACCTTGAAGAACATCAAGTAGAAGAAGAAGAAGATCCTTTGATAAAAGAACACTAAATAGAAGAAGAAGAAGAATAATAATAATAATCTGTGGAACCGAGTAGTAATGATTCTAATGGCTAAGTAGTTCCATCTTCAAGTAGCACAGCTGAAAACGCGAGTGTAGTTCAGATAGTTGATGACGACTTCAATAGAAATCAAGAAGATAACTCTAAATCAGCTTATTATATTAATAGCTTTAATAATGTTGTCAAATCCGATGAGACTACTAACTCTGATTCCCTTGTGTCTCAGATGAATAATCATAGCGATAACACGATTTCGGCGAATGAAGGTGGTAACTATTAGAATAATTCATCTTTGGAGACTAATATAATTAGTTAAAATGAAGAGCAAGTAGTACCACTTCCTACTAATTCAATCATCGAATAAACTACATAAATGTCTTAGTTTACACCAAGTAAACTCTAATCAACAAGCACAATAGTGGGCAATTTATCAGTGACTAAGAACCCTGTGGTATTCCAACCGATGTCACCTTTTGCAAGTTCTCTCAAATCATATTTGAACCGTTAAATCTCCGACACCTTTACAATGAAGAGAATAACCTCCCCATTGGAGAAAGAATCATCAATCTCTTATCCCCCTCCTCCACCTCCTGCTGCTGTCTTCTAGAAGAGGCTATTCTAGAATAATTTCATTGAGCAGGATAAGATAATCTTCTCCTGTGAGGACTAGGATGTTATTGTCATACCCTAAGATGTGATAAGAGAAAATCCAGCGAATCTAAGTATTCCGTCTGTAGAATAGCCTGCTGAGGATGATGCTTCCTTTGAAGATAAGAGAGCTCCTGCAGAGATCATTAGAGATAAGAGTATCGAGAAAGAAAGGGATATTGCAGTAACTAATAGTGGTAATACTGGTTCTTATTAGACTTCTTAGATGGCTTCTTCAACTTAGGCTTAACTTGCTGGCGTTGAGTTAGCTCAAGATGATACGTTCATGGCTTTAGAAGAATCGAATTAGGAACAAGAAAACATAACAAATTAACTTAATTTTGATGCTTCCAGTGGGATTCAAGAGGAGGAGGATAACATGGAGCATAATCAGAATGTAGAATCATAAGTCGAATAAACTGTGCAGAAATCAAATGAGCAAGTGTCTCTTTCAGTGAATGCTTCGAAAAGTAGATCCAGAGAACCATCAGTTTAGCAGACAAAAGCAATAGCACCACAGCCGAACCCTCCAAAGTGTATACAAATCAGCAATTATCTCATTTTCTTCTTTTTTTCTTCTTTTGATTTCATAAATTATCTGATATTGTTTGTATTACTTCTTTTGAATAGCTTCAAGTCCTAATTCTAGATCTACTTACCGTGATGAACGCTTGATCAAGTAAGTTACTTATTTGAACGATCTTAAGGATATATTAGATCATTTTTTTATGTTTTTTTGAAGGGATGTTTCTGTAAGAATTTCCAATTATGATAACTCGAAATCACCTAGTCAAAAGAGCGACAGACAAACTAAGGAGAACGATTTAAAGAAATCGAATCTAAATGAACGATCAAGAGATCCAAGTCGTAGCTAAAGCTCCAAGAGGGATATGATAACTTAAACATCTTCGAACACAGCTAGAGACCGATCGCGATCGTCATCCCATCGAGAGGCATTACAGAAAAATTCAAATTCGAATTCACGATCGCAAAGCAATTCTTCATTGCATAAATCGAAGAAGAGCAATACCTTCAACCAAAAGACAGCATCTTCATAGGTAGAGTTTGCTTTCTTATTAATCAGAGAGAATTAATTGTTTCTTTCTTCAAAAACTAGACTGCTCCTTTCAAAGAGGATTTAAAAAATGGAGTCCCTAGGAAATCCCCCAATCAAACGAAATCTACAGCCTCAGCGAATCCTCCAGTCAAGAAACTAGTCAATCCATTCCATCGTAATACAATATACGATGAAGACGACGAAGATGAGCAGCCACAATAGTCACCTCCCAAACCAGCTAAAACGCACACAAAGCATGCAGCGAAGAAAATCCCTGAAAAAGAAGTACTTCCAGTCATCCCTGAACCGGTTAATGAAGACATCTGGGATGACGACGAGAATGATATCTGTGGTAGTTCTACAGGTAATTCCTCTAAATTCTACAATAGCAACATGATAGCCTACAATATAAACCCATATGACAATAATAACAGTTTAAGTTTAGCATAATAGCAACAGTAGCACTAATAAGATAACAAATCTGCTCTGATAAATAGCTATTTTCGTAAGGAATCAGGTGCTAATACGAATAACAGAACTAATACTAATAACATTAATACATTTTATGCTCAAAATAACGATTATTCGATTAATGATACACCGAGTGCTAATGGATTTATCAAGAATAGCAATATTAATAAGAATAATAGAATAATAAGCTCAGCTGAAGAATCAGAAGATTATGCAGACAGAACTGAAGAGGAATCAGAACGAGAATCGAATTAATCGAAGGCTACGAAAATGTTGAATGGATCGTATGAGAGATAAGATGAGTAGAATGTGGCGAATCAAGGGATAATAGAGGACAAGAATAGATTGTAATAGAATAGAAAATCATAAGAAAAATAGAAGTAGCAGTAGTTGTAGCAATAGAATCAGTAATTCTAATCCTCCGATGAAGAAAACTAGAAAATCACTGAAACTGAGAATAGTAGAGCTGCGGAGGATTCGGATTATTAAGAGTAATAAGGTAATGAAACACCTATTATCGAATCAACTGTGTAGACACAGCTGCAATTGTTCTAAGAGAAATAATAGAAGGAGTAGTAATTACAGTTAGAATAGTAGAGGTAATAATAATAATTAGAATAAGAACAACAAGAATATAAATCCATAATAGATGTGACGGAGTTTTAGTAGAGATGTTAAGATAACGGTATCGAAGGATAGGAATAGCCTGCTTAGCTTATTGTATGTGAGATGGATATTGAAAGGCATGCTAATGAGGGTAATAATATTAATATCGAGAAGGATCTTGGTTTGAAATCGCTAACTGCTGAAGAGCAGAAAAAGCTACAAGAATTGGAAGAAAAGTAATCGAATATTCTACAATAACTTGGAGAGATCGGTTGTCCGATGATTGATGTACCTGATAGAATAACGTAGCATTTAATATCGAAGGGATAAGTGTTCCTTAAGGTAGTATGGAAGCCGAGAGAGAATAATATACAAATGCCACCGACATTCATCGAATTCATGAAAATATAGGAATCATATCCGATTATTTTCAGTTAATATATGCTCGCTTAGCTGTTTAATCAGGATATATTCTCAAAATGAAAGGGAATTCAAGGGAAACTCCATAGTAAATTCAGTGGGATTTCAGAGAGAGAGAGAGAGAATGTAGGAAATGTAAAATTAAAATATAACAGTATTAGTTTAGTTTCTCATGATGATTTTGGAGTATTTGTTTAAGTTTATTAACATTTATAATTTGTGCCTCAATATGTATTCTTTTTGTATTAGTCTTATTCTCCTCTACTCCATGCAACAACAACACAAAATATACATAATGATTTTAAAGATAAAAAAAGCATAATTTTTTTAGTTGTTTCTTGAAATAAAAAAGTTTTATTCCTTCATTATCTTCTTCTTCTTCTTGTTATCTATCCTAACTATTTAAAGATTGTCTCTTTCATTTTTCAAATAGAACAAATATCCTTACTTGTGTGTGCTAAATGCAATAAAACCTTACAAAAGTAAAGAAAGGAAAAAAAGATATCCTGAGAAGCATTTAAAAGAAATGTCGATTTTAAATAATCCCCAAAAAAAGGGATCAAATTAATTAATTTTTTATTATTACTTTTTCTTTCTTTTTCATAATCAAATTAAAAAGATAAAGGTTTCAATCGGAGCAACACGAAATACTCTCAATGGAAGGCACAACAATAATTATCCTGTTTCTGCAGATGCTACTAGCAGGATCTTGCTTCTATTTGCTGCTTTGCGCAGATCCAAACTCCAATGGAATACTAGGCAAAGCGCATCGTTTCGTGTATAAATTCATACCTTCACTCTACAATAAATAAAAAGGTGAATCGGGAAAGAAGCAAAACATCCTATTTCGAATCGCCGACAGCATCATAACGTATCTCTGCTACACGAACCATCCATTAGTGCAAATCTTCTACGTACTCGTCGCAGGGGGCGGTTTTTGCGTGTATTGGTATTATGGTTTCCATAAAAATTTCCCAAACAGTCAAGTTGATGCTGTACATACACATATTGGCACTGTAATGGCATTCTTCTGCTTCTACACGTACTATCTCGCTTGCAAAGTCTCCCCAGGATAGGTCACCAAGGATAATTTCAAGTAATTAGTCAAAAAATATGAGCCATTCTACGATGACATTATCTTCGAAAAAAACAACAAATGCACGACTTGTGCCATCCCTAAACCTGCTAGGTCGAAGCACTGCAAGACTTGCAACATGTGCGTGTCGAAATTCGATCATCACTGTATATGGATTAAGCAATGTGTAGGGTAGAGTAATTATAAATATTTCTTACTTTTCATTGCTTCCCATGCGATCTTGACGTTGTATGGTGGCGTAATCGGAGTATTTTGCTTGTATGGGATTGTAGTAGACAACAATCTTCTGAAATCTAAGTTTAGAATTCCTGGAACTGATGAAATCTCTGATGCTACATGGTCGATTATTGTGAAGTACGTGTTCTACAAGGAAACAATGTATGTGTTCATCATTGTGCTGTGCGTAGTCATGGGTGTAACGTTGACAATATTCTTGCAGTACCATTTCTCGATGATCAAAGATAACATGACAACGAATGAGAGGATAAAACGAAGTGATTTTATGGATTTCTTAGCGAAGGAAATCAATAGGATTCAAAAGGTGTTATTGACATTCTAAGGTGATTAAGTCGATAAGAACAAAAATAATAGTCTACTAGGTATCAAAGAAAAGACTGATGCAGAAAAGGAGAAAGAAGCATCTGATGCAGTCAGCAAAACAGATCTACAAGCGAAACTCAAGAAATATTCGAAGGATTATGAAATCTTGAAAAAGTGGTTCCCTAATAAAGGTTTCAAATCTAATCTAGCTGAGATCATTAGTGCTTGAGAGAGATGAAAAAGAAATTTCTCAGTAAAAAGAAGCTCCGAAACAAATAAAAGAAGCAATTATTCTATTGTATTGTTGTTTATGTACGTTTGAAAGATGATAAAGATATTTCAAATAAAATCAAATCTAGTTTTGAGAATTCAACCCTTCAAAATGAAGAAAATGAAGCTATTTTTTTGCAAAGGTGATAAAAAAAGAGAAGCAATCCTTTTTTCATAAAGGAAATAAGATAAAGAATGTTTATTTTCACTGCTTTTGGTAAGGGTTGGTTCTTTTCATAAACTACAATTGTGCAGTTTCTGCTAGATTACTGTATCCTTTTTGTCTGGGGAATCAACAAAATGCTTTTGCAGACAAATAAGGAAATTAAGATCGAAATCTTTGGTAGATTATGTAGACCATAGGACATTCAAAAAAAAAAAGCTAGAGAACATATGTAGAAGTATTTCCTTTAATTTAAATCATAGATTCAAAGATATACTGGATTAAAGACAGCTCCTTGACAAGCAGCAGTCAATCAATTACCCCCCAAAGCCAATGACTTTATTGAGGCATGGAGATGTGATCGCATTGAGAATTAAAAGAACTAACTTGTATTTGCATTGTCAAAGCACTTTGAATTCTGATTCCGTTGAGTTCATTGAATATTCTGGTTAGAATGAGGAGACTCTAAGACATTGCAGGTTCAGATTAATCTCAATAGGTGCTGAAAAAGCAACAGACTGTCCCAGTGATAGCTGCTGCTTTACTCTTTAAGATCTACCTTCTCTAAGAACGTTGAATGTGAGAGATCAGCGGATTTTCCAGTAAACTCAACTCACACTAGACCCTTTATTCCTTTATTCATTCTTTCCCACTATTTCCCATTGAGTACTTTTAGTTATCACATTAATTTCATTTGGTTTATTTAGGTTAAGTGAGAATGCCGCAGATTGCTAACAAGTTGGTCAGAATAATCTAATCATAACATGTGTACCAGATGGCAACAACGAAGGAAATACAATAAACAGTTAGGGATAATTAGATTATTAATCAAATGAGCAACAGTATGAATATCCAGTAGTTGCATTCACAGTAGAAGAGGGTATCTCATAAAGAACGGGAAATTCTCAAGTTAGTCCTTCTGAGAAATCATAGTTTAGGTGTTATTGCAAGGTGAGAAAAATCAATGTAAGTAGGTATATTCCTGGAACCACTGCATTAGGCGCTCCTCCTTCTTCTTAATGCATCTTAACATTTCAGCAGGAATTACAAGCTGCCACACATTTCGAGTAACCGATTTTAACTAACAATAATATACCTCTTTCTCTGTTTTTCTCTGTGTGTCTTTATTTGATAATTGCTCTGTCATTTGCAGTGCCATTCTGATTGATCGTATATGTGATAGAACACACATTCCAAATATATCAGTGCTAAGATTCGGGGAAACACTTCGACTAAGACATTTAAAAACGAACATGTGCCTCACGGATTATCATCGTAGCAAACATAAACTGATCTCATCGCATCATGGAAACAATAATGATGCTAATAGTCTGTTATTGAATATGAACCCAAGTGAAATGGAACTGGACTGCTTATGGACTGTTGAGAGTGCTGAAGCTAGTGTTTAATTATCCAATAATGCAGATACCATTTCCTTATCGCATCTCTGCAAGATCAAGAATCTCAAGTAATCAAAACAATTCCTAGATCTTTTAAACTAGCCACTTAAATATTACTGCTATTATTATTGGTACTATTCTTTTGTTTTGTTTTGCTTAAAACCACAGGAGTAACAAGTATCTCTCGATGGGTAACAGTGAGTTAGTGATGTTCTGTGATGAGCTTAATGTCGATAAGCAAGGGGTACTAACAGAATCAATGTCGTTCACAATAGGTTTTATTGTGTTCAATGAGAATACAGAAAATTATGGATAAAATGAAGAAGAAGCTAAAGCAAAAAGAGGAGATGAAGAACCCTAAGGGTATTACAGTTTCTTGAATATAGAAGACAGCTACTGCTTTGAGAGGATCTCCTAGAGTCTGCAGGAATGTTGTCTAGAGAATGTTGCTTGGAATATTGGATTACTTGAGAAGTTTGTGGAGAAGACACAACTGGACAAGGAGATGTAGCAGGAAGATGAAGAAGAATAGAATCAATTAGAGGGAGGAACATAAGAATAGCTGAAGAAGCAATCAGAATAGATGTAGAGACATACTAAGATTGGCAATATCCAACCATCATCCCTCAGCTCTCTACATAAGAACAACTAGCACAGCTAAAACTTCGTGCAAAGAACGAATAAATATTCCTAAAGACACCACTAGCCCAGTGCAGACAGCAAGCAAGAGCATTAGCAGCGTAAGCAGTAGTTGTAGTAACGACAGCATTGTGTTGAGTTGTCGTAGTCATCTTCTTCTTGTTATTCTTCACTGCAAGCATCTAAATCAATGGACGAACACTAAACTGAGTAGTAACATTCCCTTGAAGAATTCAAGACAACCTAAAGATAACGATAGCATTCCGAAGAAACTAAATGGCCAAATGATGCATAACAAAGAGAATATTATTAATCACAAGATGAATAAGAACGAACAAAGTATTAAATTACTCTGCATCCTCCTCCTACTCCTCATCCTCCTTCTCAAATCACTACCACTCGTCCTACAGATACCTTGAATGCAAGGATATCTTCTTAAAACAGAGGAAGACTACAAAAACATGAGCACACAGTACACACATTCCCATCAGCTTCACCTTCTTCGTTAAAGTCTATTTCTTCATTTAAGGTAAAAACAATGGTAGATGCAGGACATGAAGTGCTGTTATCCTGCTCATCCTCGCTGAGAAGATTGAAATAAGTGATGAAGCAACTACTTTTCTTTTCTTCTGAGAGCGATGCTTATCTTGAGGTGCTTGAATTAAACTAAGTCGATAAGCTTCTGCTTGTCTTTCTATCCTCACTTGAATCAATTCTTCCATAAAAAGAAGAAGATGGCAAGCATAATAATCTTAATCATAATCTGAACTGCACTAACGCAGCAAGCAATGTGAGAAATACTTTTAATAGCTTCACAACACAACGACAACAAGTGAATTAACAATCACTTAACTTCTCTTTCGGTGATCATCATGATACCACTGGTAGTAATAAGCCAAAGAGTAGTGTGTAATCAGGATCGAGGTTGAGACTAAACCCAGGGAGGATGCTCTAGAAGATTAAGTAACTGCCTTAACAAGCTGGAAGCTAAGAAGAAGAAGATCACGAGAAAACTAAATTAATCGGTGAGTTAGTCTATGTAGGTTTGTAAGTGCTTGTGAGGATTCTAAGAAAAGATAGGACAAAGAATCAATCATATGGTCATTACTCTGCTAAAGAAGATGAGGGATACTAATACTAATGGGATATGCTTATGAGTTTGCTGCAATTAAGAATACATGTCATTTGCTATAGTCCATAAAGCAATAATAAGAATACAGTTAGAAAGAAAAGTTGTAATAATTATTGGCTGAAGTGCTTGAAGCATGCATTTGAATTCCTTACAAATCATGCTAGACTCATTACACGAGCTGATGTTAGGGAAGAGGCAGACAATAGGAGATCAAACAATAGATATGAAAGTCAAGATGACGATGGAAAAAAGGAGGGAGAGAATTTGGAGGATATTGAAGGGCATAATAGTATGCAGTAGACGGAGTTGCAGAGACACGAGATGATTGGAGCGACTTCCCTTCATGCTCTGTTCAGAAAGCATCTCGTATGGCAAAATACATTATTTTAATGAATTTCTTACACACATTATCATTTGATTCAACAATACACAACAACTGCTTATTAATGCGTAACTTTGTTATTCGAGTAATTCTAAATTATTCTATGATTCTTTTCCCTTCCAAACTAGCAATCTTCTTATGAATCTAGCAAATACTCTTTATTGTTCATAGAGCTACTAATTGGGTTACTGAATCAGCACAAGAACAACAGTCTGTTGTCCTAGCAGACGACTCACCAGACTACTACACTGCAAGCAATTCTCGGAAAGATTATATTCTTGGAGTTAACTGATCAAGAGCATGAGCATCTGTTTATACGCTCCGTAGCAATCAAGAAAGACTATACGTTACAGAAACAGCTCTTCATTGTAGACAACGGTAATTATTGCTAGACATGATAGATGTGTGTGATATCCAGGAAGATTATGTTGTTTTGAAATATGGAATAGATCATGATGGCAAAGGGAATCATAAGCTCGTTGATTTCATAGGATTCATAAGGTACATTCACTATTTCTTATCGTTTGATTGAACATACATTCTCTATGTTTGATTAGACTGACGAACAGTTCGAAGAATGCTCATAGAATGAATCTCTGGATGCATTAGCTGAGGTTGTATGCGTTGTTATGTGAGAATCAGAACTACTTGAATATTTAGTTTATTAGGGAGAGATTCCCTTATTATGTGTTGTTAGAGATCATCAAGAATGAGGAGATACATTCACTACTTCGAGGACTATTTGTGGATTTATATGTCAAAGTCTATGTAGATGTTAAGCCATTCAGAAGAAGTAAAAATAGGTCAATAGAAGGAGAAACAGTGATAATAGGGGGGAGTGAAAAGAAGAAGGAAGGAGAGGAGGAGATGGAGGAGATAGTGAATGAGGAGGAGGAATTAGGGTAGAAAGTATAATAATATGAAGTTATTGCCCCAAGTTTAGAGCGGTAACTGGAGAATATGAAGAATTTCACTGGAGTTATTTAAGGAGAGCAAGTAGAAGAAGAAGGAAAGGAAGTGGTGGTTGAGATTGATTGTTTGACGGAGAGATAGTAAGTGGTGCCATGTGAAGATGGGATTGCAATGTAAGTTAAAGTCGAAGAGGCATTCAAATCTACGAAAACAGCACTTGACAGCAAGAATAATTGGAAAGGTAGAATGGAAAGACTGTCACAGAAGCATGATGATCTCCATGATTCGATTGAAGAGATATTATCGGAAAGTTAGATGAGCAGTCTTGGAGATGAAGCATTAGGATCTGCTGCAGTGAAACATGGGGAGAAAGAAGGGGAAGAAGAAGGATAAAAATGCAATTTCGACAGCAACAAAGACGAGAGTCAGATGAAGAAGCTAGATTGGATTTAAGAGGAAAAGAAAACTATTTAGCAGCAATGTGCAGATGAGCACAAAGAAGAAGAAGGAAGTTAGTAAGAGGATCAGGAAGAGGAGGAGGATAGTGGCACTGATGATTTAGGTGAAAGTGACTACACCGAGGAACAATCATCAAAGTTATCTTCTAGCGATGCGAGTGAATTGCAATGCAGGGAGTTTGAATTCAGACCAGCTTCATGGATGCATGAGTTCAAGCTAGTTATCATGCATTTTTTAGAAGAGCTAGTGGTTGTTAGGCTTCTCCCAGTAACTTAAGATACTCCCCATGAGAATATGTATACGAGCATCGATTGGACAGTGAAGCTGAATGCAATCTAGATGAATTACTTGTGCTACGCTCTAGATGCGTTCAGGCAGATTGTTGAGCTGAACTAATGCGGTCTCTAGCATAAGCTAATTAAATTGGTTGGGATATTCCTACCAACTATGGTGACATCAAGCAGTCTAGCTGGTAGATTATCATAACAGAAGAACCCAAATGGAATTCAAGAGTTGTAGCAGTAGTAATAGCCTTACTGGGTTGATGATATTGATTAGTTTAAGTGTTTGAATAAGAACTTGCTGATTGTTAGGATAAATGGAATTGCAATGCAGATAAAGAAGTCTGTAGAGACGAGATAGCTCAGAGAGAAGGTAATTCGGTCTGTCAGGTAAGTCAGCTGCAACATCAAGGATATTAATTTGGGAGAACAATAAGAAGAAGAAGATGATGAGTGCAAGGAAGAGGAGTTAATCAATGAAATAGAATAATAATGGTTGTTGTTGTGTCTGTCTGATAGCAATAATAATCCCTCAGCAGAATCTACTTTAAAGGTATCTCCTTCTTCTCCATCATAGGCAACTACTACCTCCTCTAAGAAGCAGAATCATCATCTTATTAGTACCACTGCAGCGAATACTATCTCTACTCTGACTGCATTATCCTCTGAATCAATGTAGTTTCCCAATAATGACCGATGTTCTACATCTTCTTCTCTGTTGTTTCTCGCAGAGATTCATGATCTTTTGTAGAACAGTGTAGATTCCAAATGGATTGAGATAATATGCGATGAAAGAGATCATGTGGAATACAGCAAGAATCATAATAGAACAGCTAATAGCGATGCGAATGGAATACCTAGCATTACGGAGAGGATAACTAAAGCAAGAGAGGATTAGCTGATATTTGGTATTTGTCATGGTGATGTACTTAAGAGATTAATACAATCGCACATAGAGTCTGTGATAGGAATCGATTAGACCTTGAAATAGTGCTTAATGCAATTATCTCTAGAATACAATAGTTGCTTTCCTAAGCGATTGATGACTGTAATATCTAAAACAGTAAGTTATCTTCTAGAGCTGCTCAACCAAACCGTCGATGTTGAAGCATTGTCAGTTGTAAGTGCAGCTGGGGAAGAAGTTGATGGGAAACTATTGGAAACGCTAAGAACCCTGCAGTTACATGTGATTAAGCTAGCATCCTCGCTGATTTAAATTAACAGTTATCACCATAATCAGCAGACAGGTACTAAAAAGAAAGGAGAAGATGATTCCAAAAGGGAAAAGAAATGTTCTTAGTGGTTGTAGGATATGCAGCTGTGCTGTGTTAAGTAGTTTGCTAGCTAGTTTAAGTTGTGGAGTAGGTTAATGCTAGTTGTTTATGAAGATTTAGGATAGTTCTAGATGTTTAATATGCTGTACTTGCAGAGATATCAAGGAAAATAGATAGAAGGAGAAAAAGAAGCAGATAGAATTCATGGAATCAGTCTGAATATCGCTGAAGATAACACCTATGGATAGGTTTCCTTTGAGATGGCATTAAGGATGTATGTTTAAGCAATTAGAGCAACTTCCAAGCCAGAGTTATTGATAGCATTGACTCCTCAGATGTTTGAATTTATCTTCTTAAGAGAGCAACGAACATAAGAATAATCAAGAAGAAGATAATAATAGCATCTGCCTCTTTATTATGCTTACTTTGGGTTAATAGACGACCATACAGATGGTTTTTCTAGGAAGAATAACTGTATTAATGGTGAGTCTATTGGCTGCTGTGAATTCGATCTTCTAACACAGCCTAAGAAGAACAGTAACAACTCTAACTCTAAGTCCTCCCCTAGTAACCTTCCATTTATCTACTAAGCCTATGCTCTGAGAGCATTTCGAAGAAATATCGAATAGACTTCATCGATGTCTTCGAAGCAATTCCTCAGCTAGATGTTCATTCATTTATTTGATTTCGACTATCTATTTGCATTGCTGTGTTACGATGACTTCTATGATAAGTAGAATCATGAGTATCTGTTGGTAACGATATTCAAATCAGAACTTATTCAGACACTAACAACAGTTATGAAGCACTATGATGATACTAATCATTTAAAGTAGCTGCTGATGGAAGAAGAAGGTTCGATGAGATTATGTGAGTTTCTAGAGAAAACAATATAACTGTTGGAGGGGTTTTCATTGGAAGCAGCAGCAAGGATTCACGAATAGATGGAATTATTTAGTAAGGACAAACAAGGAAAATACAAAAGAAATTAAGGAGATATGAGACATGCAGAAGGAAGCTAGAAATAATACTAATCACAATAATAGTCATCTGACTAAGCACTGATAGGTTATTTGGAATCAATCAAGCAACAAGAATACAATGGTTCAACTGCTACTCCTCTTGCTGTTCCATCTTAGATGGAATTATTCTACGATCCATTAGGTTTAATTTGCAATATCTTTAGTGTAATCACACCGTTTGTAACAGTCCTCAAAACCAAGCTGTCAGAGGCAACAGCAATCGATCTTATGATAATAGCTGGAGAAGATACGCATAAAAGAAGTAATATAAATAGGTATTTGTAGTAGTTCATGGATACGATGGTAAGGATAAGAGATGAGTAGATCAAAGAAGTTATCTGGAAGGGTGTTATCATGAAGGAATATGGTAATCAATGGGAAGAGTTGGTGGATGCTTTTAAGTCATCCAAGATCGATTTCTTTGAATATGTCCAGAATTTCAAGGAGGGTAAAGTACAATAGTTCAACAGGTTTAGAGAAGGATAACCAACGAATGTATCCAAAATGTATGAGTTATACCCTGTTCAAGAGACAGAAACAGAGGCTGATGAATTAATCAGTGTCTGTGTCATCATAAACGAAGATACAAAGAGCAAAACTCACTAGCAAGATAAATAATCAGATTCCAGATAGAGATCATCATTAGGTTCTTATTCTTCTTCTGCACCTCGCCAAAATCAATTAAATACAGCAAAGCTAGACAGAATAGAATATGCTATTCTGAAGAATCGATCTGTTCTCACGGAGAGAGCATTTCGCCGAAGGATTAGCTATTTGACATATCTAGCTTCTTCATCTCTAAGCGTAGAACAGCAATGGAGCTTAAAGCTGAATATTGCAAGGATGATTTAGCATGTGCTTGCAATTGAAGTCAAGATATCCTCCCAGGGAGATTCATCATATGAATCAAGCTATCGATACTAGTTGATTGTTGATCTGGCTAGATAATCACTTTAGTTCCTCAAGGAATGCATTCAAAATGACGAATAAGAAGCTAGTAGAAGTAAAAGATTGAGGACTAGCTAAGAATAGCAGTTTGATGAGGAGATGTGTTAGCTGTTTGTCTGCTCTTTAGAATGTGAATAACCTAGTGTTTAGAGAAATAATTATTAGGATATTTAAGGAGTCAGCTTGATAATTGAGATGTTTGGTTTAATGGAAGTAAGGGTTAATGGGTTGCAAAAGTGTTCATAGGATTTAAGGTTTGTGGATTAGATGCTGAGCATATGTCTAGACGAAAAGATCCAACAATAATAACGAAGTGGTGTTTTGTTTGCATCTGCATTCTCTACGTTGATTTGTTAGATCATCAGAGAGTTCATGGAGCGACAACAACAAGCAACCTAATAACGAGAATACTAAACGAACACTGGTATTATTAGTCTTTCTTCGTTGTAAATGCTCTCTAGACTATTCCACTCCATAGGGTATTCACTTCGCTTCAATGTAACGATCGATCTCACCATATTTGCTAAATCTCTGATTTCTTGATTAAAACCATTTTTTCAACATTGATCCTTCAATGAATCTTGTTTTGAAATGTTGATTTTATTGTATTTTCATAGGATCTAATGGACATCTAGAAAGTTAGGGAGATATTCTGTTCATTGGTTACTTCTCTTATAAGTTCTTTGAAGATTCTCATGGAGTAATATGTAAACTAGCTGGAAACTAATCAGGGATTATCTGAGATTATTTAAAATATGCTGATGGTCATTCGTGTTCTGTCAGTAAGAGAGACAAAGAGATAATTCAAGCAGTAAAGTGTTACTGAAATACTTTTGTATTCTTCGTTCTTAGACAGTGCTGCGGGATTACTACAAAGAAAGACTAGGTTATCTTCTAATAAACAAGAAGAAGGCAATGAAGAATAGGGTAATGAAGATTAGTGTAGTGATTGGAATCCTATTGTCTTAAAGAGGCTGACAATGGATATTCTCTTAAATCTTTGTGCGTGCAGCAACAGGAATAATGAATGGATGATCAACAACTCATTGATTTTGAAGAAGATTTCACTTTCAGTATTCCTGGAGTATTTCCTAGAAGAATTGTAAAGATACGATGCAGTAACTGATAGGTAAGATAAAGACTGCACATTGCAAGCTGCATTCAAGGTATTTAGATTTCTGCAAGAATCTGGGGAAACTTAATAGACAATATTATGGCATTTCAGTAATCAAGAAAGCAGTTACAATCATGACGATGATGTGATCTAATAATAGGAATAAATAGAGTTATTCACTCAAGGATGGAGGGTGCTTGAGAGATGTAATAAGAAAATAGAAATACTCAATGATAAAGGAGATATTGAGGACATCTGGTTTAATAGTAGTGATTACACTGAAAATAACAGTTAAAGTGAGATAACAACATTAAGCTATGCACAACAATAGCTCTTGAGGAATACTCTGGATACTCTTAACTTCGCTGAAGAACAACGGATTAGTTAATTCACAAGTAAGGATTTAATTGAATTTGGATGGCGAGTGTTTATCACTTTGCAAATATACGATATAATACACCAAAAAGCTAAGTAACTGGTTGATGCTGCTAAATCTTAGCCGAAGAGCATCAAGATATTATTAAAATGGCTATTCGTTATGGCCTTAATTTGCCATTCAACATAGCAGTCTGCGAAATAGAAGCTTCTTAGGATCAGAATAAGTATTTCCTTTTCCAGTATGATTCTACTGCTGTTACCCTTATCTTCTTCACATAAATCTCCATCGCAGTAGAATTCATCAATAGAATGGTCAATGCTTATTGCCATCCTTAAAACATTAATCTACTCCTTATGTTTCTTAATTGAGTCGATGAGCATATTCTCTGAGTTAGTCTACTATGTATCATACAAGAAATTCATAAAATCAAGTGAATTCAGCGAATAGCATACTAATCTAGCCAGTAATTCTAAGAATATGCTATTCTAGTTGTCTTTCTTGGCTGTATTTCTACTCCTGTGGGTAGGTATCCTCCCAGATTCAAATCGAATTATATTGTAGTTTCTAGTAGTATCCAGAGGATTCCTTGGAATAGCGCAGATCAAGAGATTCCAGTCAATCGAAGAATATGTGAAAAACGGTCTAAGGGTGATCAGAGTTCTCGTCAGAAAGCTTACAGCTGTTGGTTTAGTGTTGGTTTTCATTTTGATTGTATTATCTGCAGTTGCTTATCTTTTTCCTGCAGTTCTAAAGCCTCATGAATGCAAGCATCTTTTGGAGTGCTTTGCGGTGCTTACCAAGGCACTTGTTCTGCATTCTTATCTGCCATTTCGGCTGAACATCTTCAATTCGGTATTAGAAAGTAAACTATTACAATCTCTAGAAATGATCTATTGATTCATAGTTATCAATCATTGTGATTTATTATTTGTTTTCTAAAAACTAAAGACGAAGCAGAGGAATATGGAGATCCTTAATTTCATGTCTCAGTCGACACAACTCTGTTTCTGTTGGTCTTTGTGTGCTTTCTCAGCATATTCCTGCCAATTTCAGTCTTAGGTGAGGAATAATCATAATTTAATTTTAAATCACATTCTCTTCCCAGAACAATAATCTCAAGAAAACTAAACAAAACAAGGAACAATTCTTTTACATGGTTAGTTATTATCCTTCTAAAGTGTTCTTATTTGTTTTAAATCACCTTAGCTTTGATCCTCGAAGAAATAGCCTAGGGGACTTCATAGTAGATTAAATAGAACTTAGAAGATAATTACCTTCATCACACTGATAGTATTCTCAGATCCTGTCCAATATGCCTTCGAAATGAGGATTAAGTTTTCGAATAATATCAGCACTCCTATTCTTTTCACGCATCAGTAAGAATTCTTACAGGAGAATAATCCTTTAATGTATGGTTTTGTTATGGTTATTTTCCTTTTTGTGATTTGATAGACAGTGCATGTTCCAAGAGATTATGTGCTTTTCATCATTTTTCTCTTAAAGAAGAGCTCTCAACAACAAAATCCTTATTAAATGTGTTAATTCCTGACTCACTAAGAACGATTTGTCTTGGAATAAATCAAAGATAACGCCATAAATTGGCTCCCTTCATATGAGAAGTATGACAATTCAAAAAATTTAACAATAAGCTGACTGAGAAAATTGAAGAATCAACTCCCAAGAACTTAACTTGGATAACTGCAATTGTTTATTTAATTAATTCCTTCCATTCTCCTTTGTATTTTATTGAGTAATATTCCTTAGTTTTGAAGGATGTTCGTGTTATTCGTTTCTTCCATTCATTTCTTTATTTCTTTAGTCAAATCCCATATTAAAAAGCAATTAATCAAATTAATTCAATTGTTTTGATCCTTTGATGAATTGAGATACACAAATACATGCATAAAAATATGAGAAATTGTAATTTGGTGAAATATTTTCATGCTGATAATGGTATTATGTTTAAAGAAAAAACAACATGAGCTCCCCTTCAATGTTTTAAAAAAAAATTTCTATCTTTTTCTCTTCCTTTCTTCTCTTCATTTCTTGAGATTTTCTGGTTTGATTTGTTTAGGTAGTTTATTAGGAACTGATCCCTTATAGATCAAATCATAAGCTCCTTCAATTATCGTTGTTCTATGATATCTATATTGAATTCCTAAATCTTTTATTGATCTGGTATTGTCATAAGAAACCATTCTCCCAAGAAGGTGTTTAAGTGGTGGCAAATCTGCAACGAAAAGAGCTAAACATGAGAATAGACATTTATTCTCAAGTGTAGACGAAGGAATCTTATATCCATACTATGTGAACTCCTCTCTGAGAATATCAACCACATCTAACATCCAATATGAACCCTAAAAGATAAGGTACCTTTTGGCATTAGTGATGGCAAGTCTCTCAGGGTCAAGAGCTGCAACATGAGCAAATGCAACATCTCTAACATCAGCAATTGGTATGGTAATCTTCGGGATTGCAGGAAATTCATTTTTCATAAGACGAGATATAATTTCAACACTTTCGCTATCGTTTGATAAAAAGGAGGGGCCCTAATAGAAAGAGAAAGAGAGAGAAATAGGCGTTAACAAGATAAGAAAAAGAAATTAGTATTTGGAGTTGAAAATCTCCAGGATTATCATTTTTTTTTACTTAAATGAGCCCAGGAAGTATCACAGTGAATTGAATTTTGTCTTTATTTTTCTCGTATATCTCCCATGCTTTTTTCTCAGCCAAATGCTTTGATTTCTCGTATGGGTAGGACTTATTCTATGAGCAGATGACACACAAAATAAGCATAAGAGATATGAACTTGAAACATGGTATGAATAATTCCTTACAGGATTCGACCAGTTATCTTCATTGAATGTGTTTTGATCTTATCCAGTTGAAACAGCAACAACACTTGAAGTTATCACAATCTTCTTCACTCCATTCTTAAGTGCTGCATTGAACACAGACTCTGTACCTTCAACAGCAGGTCTGATTAAGTCGTTTTCATGCTTCACACTGCTCCTCGGTGGTACCGGAGAAGCAACATGCATCACGAAATCGATGTTTTTCATGACAGGATCCCATGAGGCAGGGTTAAGTAAATCAGCTTCTACGAGTTCTAAGTTGGCTCGAGCAGCTGGATGGAAAGATAGCAGTTTTTCTACTTTCTTTGTGTCCTTAAGAGATCGCACTGTACCTCTGACTTTGTAGCCTTTGTCCAAAAGCTAGTAAATTACATGGGAAGCTACATATCCGGAAGCACCAGAAACTAAGACAGTTAACTAAGAATTATCCCTAAGAATAGCAGAATTCATTTTTTTAAGATGAGGGTGTGAAGATAGTTAGTTATTTTTGTATAGTTTGAATATATTTTCGAGTCGTTTTATTATTACTTGAAAAACTAGATGAAAACTTATGAGTTTTAAAGGGAATTGGAGTTTGCAATGGATCCTTTTAGAAGAATTGAATGTAATCAAAATTATAATTTACCAGAATTAATTAACGAATGTGTTTCTTTTACATTTTGGTTTTGTTCGATGTTTCTTCTAGATTAAAATCTACGTAAGAGGAGGGGGTTGATATCTAAATGTTAGACAGATTTATCCAAAAGTAAAAGTTTCTGATGATAGGAAATTTCCAAACTTGCCCTTTAATTGAAAGAATAACTAGAACATTTACGTCTCATTAGTTTGGGCTTTTTCTTGAAATCAAATTTGAAAAGAAAAGAAAAACAAGGATTATTAAATAAATTAAGGTTCAATTTTCTGTTACTTGTTCATTTAAAGAGAAATCATCAAAACTTAGAAGTCAATAAATGGCACAATCATTATGATCATTATTATTATTGTTAATTTCAATTAAAAGAATGGCATATTTTCAGTTTTGTAAGTTTCTGTGATGCTAAATATACAAATTAATTCGCTCTGTTGAACTTTCTTTAATCATTGTATTGTGTGTGTTAAAAGCATATTCAAAAAGGAAATTACAATTGTGAGTACATTCAATGTAATAATTTTATAAACAACTAGATGATAACTTATGAGTTATAAAAGAGAATTGGAGTCTGTAAGAACTGTGAACGTCAATTAAATCAATGATTCCTTTTAGAAAGTTAGAAGATAATAAATATATTGTAACTTACCAGAATTAATTAAGAAAAGAGGTTTTTTTTATACATTTTTTGTAATTCATGGATGTAAGCTTCTCGATGAAAATAAATGAGAGGGGAGGGGCAAATATTAAATTATTAGACAGATTTATTCAAAGCAAAAAGTGAATGACGATAGGACACACAAGGACCTTTATGAAAAAGCTAGAGCAATGATATCTAAGTCGGATTAGATTTTGCTTTTTTTCTTAGAATCAAGTTTCTTTAATTGTATGCCAACATTTTTGAAAAAAGGGGAAAAAACAAGGTTTAATAAATAATATTTCTTTTTTTCTATTACTTTTTCATGTGAATAGATATAGTTTAATGAAGAAAGTCAATAAAATGGCATAATCATGATGATGATCATTTTTGTAAATTTGAATTAAAAGAATGGCATATTTGCAGATTTGTAAGATTCTGTGATGCTACATTTTCAAATAAATTCGCTTTATTGAAATTATTGAATTCAGTGTTGTATTTGCTTGAAAACATATTAATATGTCTGGCTAAATTCTGAGTTTTAAAAGTAAAGCAGTAAAAAATGAATTTATTGTAGAATTTAAGCGATTTCAGAAAACAAAAATCCGTACATTTTATCTAATTATTTTCTTCATTAGTTGGACTTGAACATAACAAGATGCTTGTTCTTCCTAAGATATCTCATCGTGGCTAAATTATTGCAGTTGACTTTTATATTGAGTGTTTCTTAAGTCGGCTATGAAGGCAGAGATAAAAATTATTTAATAGTCCCGTTAAGCTAAAAGGCATCATTTTGTTACTGTTAAGTATGCTTCTCTATGGTAAATCATTAATTGTAATGCTTTTTTAGTAAATTCAAACTTTTTTGTTGTCACTATGAATGTTTGTTATTAGATTTAATTATTAATGATAAAAAGGAATTAAATCTCTTTTTCGCATTAAAGTGTTTCTTCTCAATGCTAAGGCAAATATTCCATTTTATTCAAATAGAATGGGTATTAGTATCTCCAACTGCTCTTTGTTCTGAATAGCAAATATGCGCTGCTGAAAATGATAATCTATTTTGTATTACTCCAAATTTTTCTTCCCTCTGTCTAGTAAAATTACAAGAGTTCTTGAATAAAAATAAGATAATATTGAATATATCTAAGCTTTGCTCTCTCTAGTTTCGTATTTCTGTGAAATCGATTGATTTTGAATTTCTCTCATTTATTTATAAAGTCGACTTTGCGACTACAGAATATTTCTATGAATTCATTAAATTATTTCATTCATGAGTAAGATGCTGCTCTTCAGATTTCTTCAGTTATTTTTTTTTGGGTTATTTATTATTAAGTTTTTTTCAAAGATATTTATTAGACTAGTAAAAATTTGGCAAATATTTATCTTATTACCACCAGTTATTTGGCTAATAACACAATAGATTTTGTATGAGCTAGTATTCTATGAAAAAAATATTCGTAGCGGAAAATATCTAGAAAAAAACAAAATATAATTTTGAGTTACTGAAATAATTAAAGACAGCTTTTTGATGGACACTATAGAGAGTTTAGACTAAATAAATGCAGGTAGTTTTGCTGTGAGTGTTAATACTATCTTGGGTCCATAATAATTCTTGCAAGAAAGCGGCTATTAAGTGAAGAGTTTAATTGGATGGGGGTCGTTGGGACCTTTGATGCTCGCATATTAAGTCAAAACAAAAGATGAAGTAGCCATCAAGCGATTCTATTTTGATACAGATGAAGATTTCGAAAGTTTTTTTTAACTTTTTTATGGCTTGAGCTTGCTAAAATCTCCTTATTTTGTTAATCTAAAAGCGGTACTGGTAGATATTATGAATTAATATGTTTACTTGGTAATGGAATACTTCCCTAATGGAAACCTTGGGTAATACATCAAGGAGAAAAAATAACTTAGTTCAGTTTAAATATCTGAGATTTTCATTTCTATTCTCAAGGGATTGCTCTTCCTGAAAGAAAACAACATTTCTCATGAAAATCTTAAGCTTTCTAATATTCTGATTGACCCCAAGTGCTCTCCGATCCTTACAGATTTTGGGTTAACTGATATATTCTAAGCAAGCCGCATATTAAACGAAAAGCAAAAGAAAAAATCTCAATATCAATCCACAACCAAGTAGAATACACTTGAGCAACTGCCTTGTTTTCGCTCTGATTTTGAAGCAGCAGGATTTATTCTGTGGGCTTTATGTGGGAACAGTGATATTTCTGAAATATCTGCAGTTTAAAAAGGCAATCTCCCTGATGTCTCAGAAAGAAATCATCAGAATTTTCTCAAACTTGCCTTCGAGATGATAGTACAAGATTCCACCAAAGATCATATTTCTCCTGAGGCCATTCTTAGCGAATTACAAAAACTATTAGAACCATCAAAAAAAAATATTATTAACTAAGACTAAAGGCAACCATAACCTTTCCAAATGTAAACACGATTTCTACTCATTTATCTTACCCAAGCCATATTATTTTCTTTAGAAAATCATTTTAAATAATAATAAAAACCACTAAATCTTTTGACACTTTCCCTTTGTTTAGGTACATGAAGATGAACTAAACACAGTCTTGGAAATTCATCTAATAGCACAGTTAATTAGAGCTGGAAAAATATCATAATCTGTCACATCTATCCCTCGACTTAAATTCCAGCTTAGTTGGGGATGGAAAAACTATATATTTGTTATCTCCTCTCAGCCATTTTCTGAATCTATCAAGCGTAGCACTGGACTTATCTTATAATTAGATTGAAGCTGATGGAGCACAGTATTTACTACTTTCCCTAGCTAATTCCATCAACTTAGTCAGTTTCTCACTAAACTTAAACAGAAATTCAATAGGGGACATTGGAGCATAGTCTCTATTATTGCCACTCAAAAATCTAATCAATTTAGAACTCTTACAACTCAATTTATTATACAATTCGATTGGAGCAATTGGAGCTGAATCTTTATTATCTCCACTCTCTAATCTCCTAAATCTATAAAGCCTATCTCTTTACCTTTAGAGCAACACAATTAAAGACGCTGGAGCATAGAATCTATTACTCCCCATTGCAAATCTCGTTAATCTCTCCGATTTTTCCCTTAGCTTGAATTCCAACAAAATTGGAAACATTGGAGCATAGTTTCTTTTACTCCCTTTAGAAAAACTCCTGAATCTATCAACCCTGTATCTTGACCTTTATAATAATCTAATTGAATCCACTGGAGCACAATATCTGTTACGTCCGATCGCTTATCTCATCAATTTGACAAAATTATCCCTCGGTTTATATTATAATTAAATTGGACCAATGGGGGCATCTTCTCTTCTACTCCCCCTCTCAAAGCTTACCAATATATAATTTCTGTCTCTGCACCTTTAAGGTTGCTCAATTGGAGACGATGGAGCATAGTTTCTGTTCAACTCCATTGCTGATATCACTAATCTATTTAGTATATTCATGGACCTAACTTTAAACAAACTTACCGACACTGGGTTCTAATCTCTTTTCCATCCCCTCATGAGTCTAATGAAGTTATCAAACTTATCAATAACAGCCATAGATAATTTTTTAGACAAAGAAATCGAACATATCTTCAAATTGATGTTTAAAAAAGCCATCATTTCAATTGAAATTGTAGGACCTATTTTTTTTTGAGTGGTTTTATGTTCTATTTTGTTTATGTTCTTAATAAGCAGTTAATGTTTTTTTGTGTACAAATTGGCAAATGAATTGTTAATCTATTTCACTTAATCCATGAGGTAAACGTACTCTTATTACAAAAAAGTTAATTTATTTCATTTATCTTTGTATTTTATTGAGTAATATTCCTTAGTTTTGAAGGATCATTCTTGTCCCATATTAAAAAATATTTTTTAAAGTACTTCAATGGTGTTTATATTTTTTTGAATTGAGATACACACATGCATTCAAACAAGAAAAATTATAATTTGGTGAATAATATAATGCTAATAATGTCATTATCAATTTTTTATCCTCTCTTCTATTCATTTCTTGAGATTTTCTGGTTTGATTTGCTTAGGCAGTTTATTAGGAATTGATCCCTTATCGATCAAATCATAAGCTGAGTCAATTATCGTTGTTCTATGATATCTATAATGAACTCCTAAATCTTATATTGATCTTGTATTGTCAATACAAATCATTCTCCCAAGAATATGTTTAAGTGGTCTCACATCTGCAATGAAAACAGCTAAACATGAGACTAGACATTTACTCTCAAGTGTGGAGGAAGGAATCTTATATCCATACTATGAGAACTCCTCTCTGAGAATCTCAACCACATCTGACATCCAATATGCACCTTAGTTAATAATGTATCGTTTCGCATTAGTGATGGCAAGTCTCTCTGGGTCAAGCGATGCAACATGGGCAAATGCAACATCTCTAACATCAACAATTGGCAAACTAACCTTCGGGATTGCAGGAAATTCATTTTTCATGAGACGAGATATGAATTCTACACTTTGGCAATCGTTTGATAAAAGGGAGGGACCCTAAGAGAAAGAGAGAGAAATTGGTGTTATAAAGATAAGAAAAATAAACGAGAATTTACTCTTGAAAATCAACTAAATTATCATTTTTTTTTACTTAAATGAACCCAGGAAGCATCACAGTGAACTGAATTTTGTCTTTATTTTTCTCGTAAATCTCCCATGCTTTTCTCTCAGCCAAATGTTTTGATTTCTCGTATGGCTCGGACTTATTCTATTGGCAGATGACATACAAAATGAGCGTAAGAGATACGAACTTGATATGTATAATAAAAAATAATTCCTTACAGGATTAGACCAGGAATCTTCATTGAATGTGTTTTGATCTTATCCGGTGAAAACAACAACAGTACTTGAAGTTATCACGATCTTCTTAACTCCATTCTTAAGTGCTGCATTGAAAACAGACTCTGTACCTTCAACGGCTGGTTTGATTAATTCGTTTTCATGCTTCACACTGTTCCTCGGAGGTAACGGAGAAGCAACATGCATCACAAAATCGATGTTTTTCATGGCAGGATCCCATGATGCAGGGTTCAGTAAATCAGCTTCGACGAGTTCTAGGTTGGCTCGAGCAGCTGGATGGAAAGTTAGCAGCTTATCTACTTTCTTTGTGTCTTTCAGAGATCGGACTGTGCCTCTGACTTTGTAGCCTTTGTCTAAAAGCTAGTAAATTACATGTGCAGCTAAATATCCCGAAGCACCAGAGACTAGGACAGTTAACTTAGAATTATCCCGAGGAATAGCAGAATTCATTTTTAAAGATGAGGGCTAATAAGAAGATAGTTAGCTCTTTTTGTATAGTTTGAATGTATTTTAGAATAGTTTTATTATAATTTCATGGACAACTAGATGATAAAATATGAATTATTAAAGGAATTGAAATTAGTAAGCGCTGTGAAGTAAGTCAAATCAATGATTCCTTTTAGAAGGATAGAAGGCAATCAATTGGAATTTACCAGAATTAATTAAGAATATTCATTCTTTTTACTTGTTTTGTAATTCCTCGATGTTATCTTCTAGATTAAAAGAAACGAAGGGGGGGGGGGATCTTATTTGAATATTGGATTGATTTATTTAAAGCAAAATTGATGGATGATAGGATATACAAAAACCTGCTTTGAATAGAATAGAAAAGCTAAATAATAGATGTCTCTTATGAGTTCTTGCTTTTTCTTGAAATCAAACTATTATTTTATTTTTTTCTCCTTCCTCTATTGTTTGTTCATTTGAAGAGAAATTATCTAATCTTTGAGGTCAATAAAAATCATAATCATCATAATCACCATTGTTATTGTTAATTTGTTTATAAAGAATGGGATAGTTGCAGTTTTGTAAGATTCTATGATGCGAAAAAAACAAATTAACTGCTTTATGAAATTGATTGAATTCAATTTTGTATTGTGTTAAAAACATATTTTTATGGATGGATAAATCCTGAGCCTTAAGAGTAAAGATAAATTGATAGCAGAATCAAAGCGATTTCAGAAATAAGCAAACACTTTTTGTTAAAAAAGACTGGATATAAAATCATAATTATCTCATCAGGTTTTGACCTTGAAAACAAAAATCAGTGTGTTTTATCTAATTTTGTTCTTCATTAGTTGGTCTTGAACTATACAAGATACTTGTTCTTCCTAAGATATCTTAGCTTGGCTAAATTATTGCACTCATTGCTTATGAATTGCAGGGAATGAAAGAAAATGAACATTTAAAGTTTGGAAAGGCCACAAATTGATAAAGAAAAAGAAAGGATTCCTGATTCTTTAAGAGAAGAATTAAAAATAGCATCAATCTTCAGGAATTACAAATTGACGAGCTTGGAGATTGAAGAAGCCAACTGCTCAAACCCTTGATTTTAAATCAGATTGAAACCCAATCTGAGTTAAAGATGTCTGAGTTTTGTTAACTTGGCTATTGCTAAGGAAAAATAACTCAATGTTTTGTTATTTATTTTATTACATTCTAAAGTAATCTCGAATATTTCTAAGGCCTTCAAGCCACCTATGCTAGCTGCTAATGACTCTAAACCTGGACTCTAGATGGTATTCATCAAAAAACTTAGGCTTAAGCTGGTAAGAAGATTTAATTCTTTTAATGAATTAGCTATTTTTTCAGCAGAAACATGATCCATTTTAGATCTTTCAAGATCGAGGGAAAGGTGCTGAATTTGAGGTAAGTTACTTAGAGCTGTGGATAGTGGTGTGCTATTCATGCCTGTTTGGCTGCCTTCAAGGGTTAATTCGAGAGAGATCAGAGACTTCAGAGGATACAAAAGCATCAATGATTCATTCTTTAGAAAGGAAATTTTGTTGCTCGAAAGATCCAATGTCAAGGTTTCCAATTTTTACAGCTTGCTGATACCTTCAAAGATAAATTTGCAACCATCATCAGTTAGAAGATTACACAGAAGGTCTAATTTTAGCTTTTAAAGAAGCAATAGTTTTTTGATAGAATTACCAAGTTTCTAAGCATGGACATCTTCTAAATTGTTAACGCTGATATTCAACGTGAGATACTTTAGCCCAGTTAATCTTGGGAGCATCTCAACAAGGCTATCAAATCTATTAGAATTCAAGCTATTGTCATTAAACCCCAAGTTTAATTCTAATAATCCTTTCAGAGATTGAATTCCTTAGCATATACAAGCAACTCCTCTTGTGCTTAACTTATTGCTAGCAACATCTAAATCCAGATTCAGCAGGTTTTCCATACGTAATATGAGGTCACCAAGTTAAATCGCTCCATTATCTGTTAACAGATTGAGGTTCAGATCTATTGAAAAGCTTATTATCCTGGACAATTAATCGTAATGATCAGCACGACTGCCATCTTCTGCAAAATCCCTTTCGTCTTCTAGCCTTGTTAAGCTTATGGTATTTTGATCACTGCGCTTGATATTAAAGTCAATCATCTAAGCAAAATCACCTAAACATTTACTCCATTTCAGGGCCCTAGTGCCATATTCATAGATTTCTCTCATGTTTTGGATACAATATATTAATCTGTAAACAATTTTCTTTTTAATGATTAAAATATCAAAAAATCTGCTGGAAAATATTAATTTTTATCGAATTGTTACACTCAGAAAAAGATATATCTGAGTGTGCCATTTAGGCCTTCGATATTGAGTGCAAGTGTTTTTCGCTTCATACCAACTCAAAAATCTACCACTTACCAAGGAGTTACATTTTTAAAATACATTTCATTCTACTCACTCCATAATAATTTTTACATCAATTTACTCATAGTTATTATTTGTCAATTTTTTACTTTATTTCTATCAATTATTTGGTTAATAACATTAAAGTTTTGGTAAGGTTGATTTGCCCTAGTAATCCATGAAAAAAATTTGTTTTAGATAATAATCAAACAAAAAAATAAGAAAAACTAAATTTTTGAGATGCTCAAAAACCTACTCTAAGATACTTTTTTGACAAAAACAACAGAGAGCGTAGACTAAATAAATGCGGGAAGTTCTGATGCCAGTATTAATAGCATCTTGGGTCCATAATATTTCTTGCAAGAAAATGGCTATGAAGTGGAGAGTCTAATTGGATGGGGGTCGTTGGGACCTTTGATGCTAGCACATTAAGTCAAAACAAAAGATGAAGTAGCCATCAAGCGGTTCTATGTGGATACAGATGAAGATGTTGGAAGCTTTTTCTAACTTTTTTATGGCTTGAGCTTGCTAAAATCTCTTTATTCTGTTAATCTAATAGCGCTATTGGTAGATATTGCGAATTAATATGTTTACTTGGTAATGGAGTACTTCCCTAATGGAAACCTTGGCTAATACATTCAGGAGAAAAAATAACTTAGTTCAGCTTAAATATCTGAGATTTTCATTTCAATTATCAAGGGATTGCTCTTCCTGAAAGAAAACAACATTTCCCATGGAAATCTTAAGCTTTCTAATATTCTCATTGACCCCAATGGCTCTCCGATTCTTACAGACTTTGGATTAATTGGCCTAGTCTCAGCAAGCCATCTGCTCAAAGAGAAGCAAAAGCTAAAGTTAAAATTTTTCTCCATAATTTAGTAGAATACATTTCAGCAACTGCCTTGTTTTCGCTCTGATTTGGAAGCAGCAGGAATGATTCTGTGGGCTTTATGTGGGAACAGTGATATTTCTGAAATATCTGCAGTTTAAAATGGCAATTTTCCTGATATCTCCTAAAGAAATCATCAGGATTTTCTCAAACTTGCCTTCGAAATGATGGTACAAGATTCTACCAAAAATCATACTCCTCTTGAAGCCATCCATAGTAAATTACAAAAGCTACAAGAACCATCCCTAAAAGTTTCCTTTAACGATGACGAAAGCCAAAAATAACATTTCCAAATGTAAAAACTTTTTGTTCTCATTTATCTTACCCAAACCATTTTAGTTTTCTTTGAAAAATTATTTTAAAAAATGATAAAAAACACTCAAGGCTTTATCTTTTCCCATCATAAACTTAATACATTCTCTTTTGTTTAGGTACTTGAAGATGAACAAATCGGAATCTTGGGATTTTATCAAATAGAACAGTTAATAAGAGCTTGAAAAATATCATAATCTATCACATCTCTCCCTCGAATTAAATTCCAGCTTCATTGGAGATGCAGAAACTAAATCTTTATTATCTCCTCTCAGCCTTTTTCTGAATCTATCAATCTTAGCACTAGACTTATCTTATAATTTGATTGAAGCTGATGGAGCACAGTATCTGCTACTCCCGCTAGCTAATTCCATCAACTTAGTCAGTTTTTCACTTGATTTAAGCTAAAATTCAATAGGCGACATTGGTGCATAGTCTCTATTATTGCCACTCAAAAATCTAATCAATTTAAAACTCTTACAACTCAATTTATTTAACAATTCGATTGAAGCAATTGGCGCATAATCCTTATTATCTCCACTCGCTAATCTCCTAAATTTTTTAAACCTAACTCTTGACCTTTACAGGAACAAAATTAAAGAAGCTGGAGCATAGACTCTATTACTCCCCATTACAAATCTCGTTAATCTCTCCGATTTATCTATTAGCTTGAATTCCAACAAAATTGGAGACATTGGAGCATAGTTTCTTTTGCTCCCTTTAAAAAAACTCCTAAATCTATAAACCCTGTATCTTGATTTTTATTTTAATTCAATTGAATCTACTGGAGCACAATATCTTTTACGTCCTATTGCTGATCTCATCAATTTGACAAAATTATCCCTCATTTTATTTCATAATTAAATTAGAGCACTTGGAGCATCTTCTCTTCTACTCCCCCTCTCTAAGCTTACCAATCTATCATTTCTTTCTCTGAACCTTTAGGGTTGTTTAATTGGAGACGATGGAGCATAGTCTCTGTTACTCTTCATTGCTGATCTCACTAATCTATCTAGTTTATCGCTGAACTTCTCGATAAATAGAATTACCGACACTGGGTTCTAATCTCTTTTACATTCCCTCATGAGTCTAAAGAATATATCAAACTTATCAATAACAGCCTCCGATAACTTACTAAACAAATAAATAGCACATATCTTCTAAATGATATTTAAAAATGCCATCATTTCAATTGAAATAGAAAATCTTTTTGATTATTGAGTGATAGTAAGTTCTTTTATGTTTTGTTCATTATCAGAAGTAAACAAATTTTAATACAAAAATGATTAAATCGAAAAGCATACCTCATATCCTTCCTTTTTGAAATTTGCAAAAATATTAATATCGTTTGGGAAATTAACTCTAAATACAAATATTAGTTTTGGTGTAGCTTTTTTATTCGTTAGTTCAACATCAACACTACAAGAAACTTGTTCTTGCTCAAACCCTTGATTTTCAATTTAATTGCAAGCAAAATTCTTCAATGTAATTTTAAAAGTGGCCTGAATTAAAATATTTTCTGCTTTACAATAATATTGTAACAATTGTTTCATTTGATCAACCTAGAATTTAATGATTGTCAAATCCAGATATTTTTCTTTGATTTCTTTTGTAGTTTTCTTTTGCATTGCTTTCTTGCTTCTTCATTGTCAGATTGTTTTGCATAAATACTCAAACAAAAATAAGAAAAAAAACGAATAATAATTTTGAGTTGTTGAAATAATCCAAAACAGCTTTTCGATGGATAAATTAGAGAGTTTAGACTAACAAGATGCAGAAAGTTCTGCTGTCAGTGTTAATAGCATCTTGGGTCCATAATATTTCTTGCAAGAAAACGGCTATGAAGTGGAGAGTCTAATTGGATGGGGGTCGTTGGGACCTTTGATGCTCGCACATTAAATCAATACGAAAGATAAAGTAGCCATCAAGCGGTTCTATGTGGATACAGATGAAGATGTCGGAAGCTTTTTCTAATTTTTTTATGGCTTGAGCTTGCTAAAATCTCCTTATTCAGTTAATCTAATAGCGCTACTGCCAGATATTGTGAATTATTATGTTTACTTAGTAATGGAGTACTTCCCTAATGGAAACCTTGGCGAATACATCAAGGAGAATAAATAACTGAGTTCAGCTTAAATATCTGAGATTTTCATTTCTATTCTCAAGGGATTGCTCTTCCTGAAAGAAAACAACATTTCCCATGGAAATCTTAAGCTTTCTAATATTCTCATTGATTCCAATGGCTCTCCGATCCTTACAGATTTTGGGTTAACTGATATATTCTAAGCAAGCCGCATATTCAACGAGAAGCAAAAGTAAAAATCTCAATTTCACTCCACAACCAAGTAGAATACACTTGAGCAACTGCCTTGTTTTCACTCTGATTTGGAAGCAGCAGGAATGATTCTGTGGGCTTTATGTGGGAACAGTGATATTTCTGAAATATCTGCAGTTTAAAATGCCAATCTCCCTGATATCTCAGAAAGAAATCATCAGGATTTTCTCAAACTTGCCTTCGAGATGATGGTGAAAGATCCAACCAAAAATCTTACTCCTTTTGAGGACATCCTTATCGAACTACAAAAACTACAAGAGCCATCCCTAAAAGTTGCCTTTAACGAAGACTAAAGGAAACTATAACATTTCCAAATGTAAACACAATTTTCTCTCATTTATCCTACTCAAACCATTTTAGTTTTCTTTGAAAAATATTTTAAAATGATATTCTCATCACAAACTTAAACTTGACACTTTCCCTTTGTTTAGGTACTTGAAGATGAACTAAACATAGTCTTGGTAATTTATCACATAGTACAGTTAGTAAAAGCTGGAAAAATACCATAATCTGTCACATCTATCCCTCGATTTAGAATCCAGCTTAATTGGGGATACAGAAACTAAACCCTTATTATCTCCCCTCAGAAATTTTCTGAATTTATCAAGTCTAGCACTGAACTTAACTCATAATTTGATTGGAGCTGATGGAGCATAGCATCTGCTATACCCCCTAACTAATTCTATCAACTTAGTAAGTTTCTCACTAAATTTAAACAAAAATTCAATTGGGGATATTGGGGCATAGTCTCTATTATTGCACTCAAAAATCTCATCAATTTAGAACGCTTAAAACTCAGTTTTTTTTACAATTCGATTGGAGCAATTGGAGCTTAATCTTTATTATCTCCTATTGCTAATCTCCTAAATCTAAAAAGCCTATCTCTTGACCTTTACAGCAATACAATTAAAGATGCTGGAGCATAGACTCTATTACTCCCCATTGCTAATATCGTTAATCTCTCCGATTTATCCCTTAGCTTGAATTTCAACCAAATTGGAGACATTGGAGCATAGTTTCTTTTGCTCCCTTTAGAAAAACTCCTAAATTTATCAACCCTATATCTTGATCTTTTTTTTAATTTAATTGAATCTACTGGAGCACAATATCTTTTAAGACCGATCACTGATCTTTTCAATTTGACAAACTTATCCCTCAATTTATATTGTAATTAAATTGGAGTAATTGGAGCATCTTCTCTTCTGCTCCCCCTCTCTAAGCTAGCCGTTCTATAATTTCTATCTCTGAACCTTTTGGGTTGTTAAATTGGAGATGATGGAGCATAGTTTTTGTTACTCTCCATTGCTGATCTCACTAATCTATCTAGTTTATCGCTGAATTTCTCGATAAATAGAATTACCGACACTAGGTTCTAATCTCTTTTACATCCCCTCATGAGTCTAAAGAATTTTTCAAACTTATCAATAATAGCCTCCGAAAACTTTTTAAACAAAGAAATCGAACATATCTTCAAAGTGATGTTTAAAAAAGCTATCATTTCAATTGAGTTAGCAGATCTTTTCTTTTTTTGAGTAGTATTTTATTCTTTATCAACATTATGCTTTTTTATGTACAAATTGTCAGATAATTTGTTAAAACATTTCAAATAATCCATGAGGTAGACAAACTCTCATTACATTACAAAAAATATTTGATAAAACATCCCTTGTATCATTCATTTTTTGACATCGAAAAAGAATAGACACCGTTTGGAAAATTAGCTCTAAATTCAAATATTTGTTTTGGTGTAGATTTTTTTGTTTTCAATGGTTGCACATGAACACTACAAGATACTTGCTCTTGCGCAGATATCTCAACATGACCAAATCCTTGCAGGTTTCACTTATTTACTCCAGAGAATGGAAGAAAACTAAAATTTAAAGTTTTGGAAGACCACAGATTGATGAAGAAAATGACAACGCTCCTGAGTCTTAGAAAGAAGTATTCTATTCTATATCAATCATCAAACATTGAAGATTAATGAGTTTCGAAATAGAAAAAGTCAACTACTCAAACCCTTGATTTTCAACTTAATTGCAAGCAAGACATAGTTAGAGATGTCTAAGTTTCGTTAACTGAGCTATTGCTAAGGAAACATATCCCAGTGCTTCACTATTAAGGTTATTACCTTCTAAGTTAATCTCAAATTTTTCTAAAGTCTTCAAGCTACCTATGCTACTAGCCAAAAACTCTACTCCTAAACTCTAAACCATGTTGTCACAAAAACAAAGGTTTAGACTTGTAAGAAGATTTAATTATTTTAGCACACTAGCAATTTTTTCAGCAGAAATCTGATTCACTTTCGAACTCTGAAGATCGAGGGAAAGGAGATGAATTTGAGACAATTGACTTAGAGCTGTCGAAATTGGTTCGATATCTAGGCCTATTTCGCTGCTTTCAAGGACCAACTCAAGAGAATCGAGAGACTTTAATGGTTACAAAAGTAGCAGTGATCCGTTGCTTAGAAGGGATATTTAGTTACTCGATAGATCCAATCGCAAGGTTTCTAGTTTTTATAGCTTGCTGATGCCTTCCAAGATAAATTTGCAGCCATCATCGCTGAGATTATTAAACAGGAGGTAGAGTTTTAGCTTTTAAAGGAGCAATAGTTTATCGAAAGCCTATGAGAGTGTTTGAGCATGGGCATCTTCTAAATAATTAGTGCTGAGGTTCAGTGTGAGATGCCTCAGCTCTGTTAATCTTGGGAGCATCTCAGCAAGGCTATCAAATCCAGTTTTTTTCAAATAGCTGTCTTGTAGATGCAAACCTAACTCTTGTAATCCTCTGAGAGATTGAATTCCTAAGCATAGGCATTAGACTCCATTTGTTCCTAATTGATTGCTTGATACGTCCAAATCGAGATTCAGAAGATTTTCCATTCTTTCGATGAGCTTACCAAGAAACATCGCTCCATTATTTGTTAACATATTGATGCTCAAATTTATTGAAAAGTTTGTTATCCTGAAGAATTACTCCTCATGCTTTGTGTGACTATCTCCTTCTACAGAATCCGTTTCGTCTTCCAGTATTGTTAAACTTAAGGTATTCTGATCTTTATTCTGCGCCTTAAGGCCTATCATCTCAGCAAAATCATTTAAAGATTTACTCCATTAGAGGTTCCTAGTCCCATATTCATAGGTTTCTCTCATGTTTAGGATTCAATAATCTTATTCTTTAAACAATATCAAAAAAATCTGCTGAAATTATTAGTTATTAATTTTATGGAAAGTTTGTTTTCTATCGGAAATATTGTTGGGGCAACATTTAATATTAGGGCAAAAAAATCTAGCTCAGCCAATAATAATTCTTACATCAATTTACTCAAAGTTATTTATTAAATAAGATATTATTTGTCAATTTTTTACTTTATTTCTACCAGTTATTTAGCTAATAACCCTACAGTTTTAGTAAGGTTGATTTGCTCAAAGTAATCTATTAAAAATATTTCGTATAGGAAAATAATCAAACAAAAATAAGGAAATTTCAATATTTATTTTTGAGATGCTCAAAAACTTACTTCAAGACACATTTTTGAAGGATACAATAGAGAATGAAGACTAAAAAAATGCAGGAAGTTCTGCTGTCAGTGTTAATAGCATCTTGGGTCCATAATATTTCTTGCAAGAAAACGGCTATGAAGTGGAGAGTCTAATTGGATGGGGGTCGTTGGGACCTTTGATGCTAGCACATTAAATCAATACGAAAGATAAAGTAGCCATCAAGCGGTTCTATGTGGATACAGATGAAGATGTCGGAAGCTTTTTCTAATTTTTTTATGGCTTGAGCTTGCTAAAATCTCCTTATTCTGTTAATCTAATAGCGCTACTGCCAGATATTGTGAATTAATATGTTTACTTAGTAATGGAGTACTTCCCTAATGGAAACCTTGGCGAATACATCAAGGAGAATAAATAACTGAGTTCAGCTTAAATATCTGAGATTTTCATTTCTATTCTCAAGGGATTGCTCTTCC